>Ga0116170_10001538_pt1 | contig 23258 bp, 16 predicted proteins | sample AD_JPNHW1_MetaG_FD_89797 | JGI IMG/M metagenome (GOLD analysis project Ga0116170, IMG submission 89797) | Active sludge microbial communities of municipal wastewater-treating anaerobic digesters from Japan - AD_JPNHW1_MetaG | ecosystem: Engineered > Bioreactor > Anaerobic > Digestate | place... | reverse complement strand
CATCTCCGTATTTGCTAACGATATAGTCATAGCGCGCCACGCATCGTTGAATGATGGTTCCATTCGTGTTGGCAACTGTGTGGATCAATACGTATTTTGCGCTGGCTCTGAGGCTGCTGGCATAGTTGTTGGCTTGAGCTGACCAACTAGTTAGGCTCGGAGGAGTTATTCCACCATCGCAAGTTATCGATGAAAGGAAGGCAGTGGAGAAAACTTGAGCATTAGTGAAGTCATAAAATTCCACGCTAACACAGTTCCAGCCAATCTGATTATTTTTGCTTCCCATTGTGACTTTGACGCTCATCACATCGATTTCCGAAAACGCTCTAGTAATTTTGGTTCCAGCGCTCGGAAAAGACAGGGTTGTTGCCACATCACCCGCGGGCACACGACCATTCGCGTATTTATTAAGAGAAATATTTTGAATTTTACTCGCCCATTGAGCAAAGGCAAAAGTGATAGATTTGATCGGCAGCACTTTGCTGGTAAAAATAGCATAACTACCTTTTGAAACCGGCATGTTGGTAATTACAGAAGTCATTTTGCCAGCGCTAGAAAATTTCATGGTAAAATCATCATAGTTTAGAGTGCGCGTAGCATAGGATGATGTCCAATAAGCAAAGCTTGAGTGCGCCCCAAAATAATATCTATTTTGATTGACGGTGACATTAAAAGTCGCGGTGAGCTCGGATGGCGTGTGTGTCACAGTGATTATTTGAGTTCCCTCAATATCCAGCACCATCGGAGAATAAGTGCAATCATTTGTGATTTCCGCTTGCTGATTGTTATTGTAGGTCCCTGTGATAATAATGCCTGTTGTGATGAGGCTATTCCCGATGAGATAGGTAGTTTTATTAGGGAGATTAGTAACCGAAATCGAGGCCAGTTGGACAGCGACAACGCTCACAGAAAAAGCGGTCGTCAAATTGGAATAAATATGATTCACGGTAATTATTTGATTTCCAATGGCGCTGAAAGAACTAGGCGAAAAGGCGCAGCTGTTCGTGACATTTTCCATCGAAGAGTCATCGTAAATACCCGTGATGACCAAACCGGCGATATTGAGAGAATCGCCGATGCAGTAAACGACTTTAGTTGGCAGCGAGGTAGCCGCGATTGAACTCAGCACTTTTTCATCGTATTCAACGAGAATTATTTGCGATCCAATTCCTTGAGCGGTAGCTGAAGTATATGATTTCCAGTCAGGTTCAGCGCCTCCACAAGCGGTTAAATAGCGGCTATGGGCAGCATCGCTTAAAAATATATTTTTGCTGTCAGTTTCCGAAGCTAAGAAAGTCGCGATATTTGTCTTTTCGGATGCGACACCATCATCATTGGAAAGGTGGCGAAGGCCAAATGTTTCCGCTCCATCTAAACCAGTGACAGTCCATTGGTTTATGCTGCTGCCAGCCGTAAAAGTCCAAGCATCGCTAGCGCTATATTGGCTGACTGAAGAATAGACTTCAGTATTATCTGCTGAATCACCCACAGAGAACAAGCCAGCCTTAAGAATGTACCTAATGCCATCGTTGGCAGTAGCGGTAATTAAGTACTTAACCCCAGAAGTTATTCCTCCAACATAAGTTGTTACAGAGATTCCTTCAACCGTTATTTCTGCAATTTGGTCTAGATATCCCGCGATTAAATAAAGAGAAGTAATTTCTAAGTTATCTGGATTAGTTGGATCTGATAGCCACTCGACATCATCGGTGACATCAATCGTCGACTCATCGCTGTAGAGAGCGGTGACCAATAAGCCGCTATAGCTCCATGATCCGCCAATCGCGTAGGACTTTTTTGCCATATCACCACTGATGGAGATGCCGGTTAAAACTTTAACTACTTCTGTGATTTTCAACATCTGGATTTTATCGACGCAGATCACTCCGGCAGTATTGGTCGTATTTTTAAGATTAAAAGACACTTTGAAATAAGAGCCAGCGCTCCATGAAGTTCCGCTGGTTGGAACAAATTCAAAAATATGAGCGGAGCTAGTAATTGTGCCGCCAACAACATAATCAGTTTGAACAGTTAATGCGGCATTAGAATAGACATAGACGCCCCATGATTTGACGGACATTCCCGATTTTGAAAGCGAACCCGCAGCAATTGAAACATCAACTTTTTCGATAGCAGAGGTTATCTCGTTGTTATTCTTAGCAAAGGATGGATTGGCATAGTTAATGACATTTTTCTTTCCGCCAAATTTGGCATAGGCCCAAGCTTTATTGTTGTTGGAAGCGCCATAAATCGTCCAATCATCGTATGTCCAGGTGTCGGAAAAAGAACTGTGACCAACTGTTTTAGAAGTAAAATCGAGCTCAGAAACGCAAGTCATTGCTTGAGCTTTTGCAAAGAAATTATCTTGAACATTTAAGAGGGAGGCTCCAGTTATGATGCTTAAAAAAGAACCGAAGAGAAGTATTCTAGCTTTGATTAAAATACTTTTCATATTTAACTCCCCCCTTTCGTCAAATATTGAAATAATTAGTTTTAAAATAATGATGCCTTAGACATCGAAATGTAATGTTATCAGCAAAAAAGTCTAAATAACACGCATAAGACGTGCGCGCGAATTTTTGAAATTTGCGCCATCAGCATTAATGAGATTTTGTCGATGTTTTTTTAACCTCCATAAATGTGTTACACTCGTTGATCATTGCAATGTTCCCTGATAAATTGCCCATATTTTGCTATATAAAAAAGCCAGACACAAGGCCTGGCTTAGCGAAGATTATTTCTTCTATGCTCTCGTCAATGTGATGGTCGCTGTCGCGGAAGCGCCACTTCCAGTAATCGAGACTGAGAAGCTCCATCCGAGAGAGGCGCCACTGTTGAGAGAAGTGCCATTCACAAATTGTTTGTTGTAGGTGGACATCGCGAAGCTTTGCCCGTTCGTAAACAAGTCAGCGTTGCTGAGGCTTGTGGTGGGAGAATATGTCGCTGAAGTGCTGTTCCTAATCAGCTGCAGCAAGTTGTAATTTGCGTAGCTCTGGCCGAGGACAGAAATATAGCTATTTGAGTCGCCAGATTTATAGTATGTATTGCTCATCGCGGTGTAGATGTTGCTCGCTCCAGCATTTGAGGTTAGTGTAGTCGAGAATTTATTGGAGGCATAAGTTGTCAAGCGCGAGTCGACGTGCCACAAGCGAATGCCTGTCGAACTAGGTCCTTTTGGATAGTTGCTGCTATAAGTGTAAGTGGAATCCATCAGGTTCAAACCAGTGGGTGTATATAGCTCTAAGAGCAAATATTCATCGAATGGAGAATTGTAAGAGTTCCAGCTCGGCGAGAGCAGAATCAAATCGTGAGTAGTCTGGAAGGCTCCGATAGTAATGGAACAGCTCTGGGTGGGGATATAGGGATCGGCCCAGCCATTAGCCATCACGGAGTAAGGATCGTGGCCGCCGACGTTGTAGTCTTGCATGGAGAAGCCGCCAGCAGGTTCATATTGACCGCTGTAGTCATAGTAGTCATCAAGGCCAAAAACGTGGCCCATCTCATGGATGAATGTGTGCCCATCAATCGTGCAGTTTGTGGTGTCACCACCATTGTAAGTGGATCCAGCGCGACTTGAGGCGGTAGAGCTGCCATACATGAAGTCGTAGGAAGCCCAGAAGAAGACATTGGGTCCGGGATTGGTGACTGAGTTATTGGAAGTGCTCTGGAGCCAATAGCAATAAGCCCAAAGGTTTTCTTTTGAACTATTTTCTGCTGAATAGTCAGGAGCGCCATAGATCAGCATGACGCCATCGAGGTAGCCATCGCCATCGGTATCGTAATCGGTGCGAGATTCACCAGTGTGATTAGTGAAATACCAGTTTGTCGCTGTGCTCACTAAACTCGTGGTATAGTCTTGGCCATTTGTCGAATCGCCATAGTATGTGGAAGAATTTCCGCACTCGTACCATTCGGAAACGGTGCCAGTTAAATTAACTTGGCCTTTTGATTCCTCATAATAATAAGAGGAAGCGCTGTGCCAACCTGTATCGCTGGTTGTGCCAAAGTAGACCTTATTGATGTCAGAGAGGACATTGGCTTTATTGGTAGTCGTTTTGATATAGGTGCTGGAATCAGTAAACCAGACAGGAATTACTAATAGTTTTGGACTGCCCGATAGAGGAGTGCTATCAAGCTCATAGCAATTGTTGTTGGTGTAATCAGAATAGTCATAAGCTAACTCAGTTTTGGAAACGGCTGGCGCTTCTTGCACCGTCACCGCACAGCTAGCAGTGAAGCTTCCATCTACTGTAGTGACAGTAATGCTCGCCGTGCCGATGGCAACGGCAGTGACAACACCAGAGGAATTGACGGTGGCAACGCCGGTATTATTACTTGACCAGTTGACGTTTTTGTTCGTGGCGTTGGCAGGAGCAACTGCAGCAGTTAATGCTTTGGTACCACCGATATTTAGTGTCGCGGAAGAATCGCTTAATGTCACTCCCGTGGCGGCGATTGTGCTCACGGTGACAGCGCAAGTATCAGTTGTGGTTCCGCTTTCAGTGGCAACAGAAGCTGTAATGGTTGCATTACCAGCTGCGACGCCAGTAACCACGCCGTTGGTTGAGACAGCAGCGATTGAGCTATTGCTGCTGCTCCAGGTGATGGTTTTTTGATTGGTGTTGCTCGGAGTGTAGGCGACGGAAAGACTTGAAGTCTCGCCGATGCCGATGGAAGCGGTTGAAGGTGTGACTTCGATGGAAGTCGCGTGCACTGGTGTGCTATCCATCTTATAAATTTGAACTAGTTTTTGCGAGCTACTATAAGTCGTGAATCTCGGAGAAGAAGCATTGTATTGGAGCCAGCCATAAGAAGCAGTTGTGCTGGTAATTGTGGCATCCCCACCGGAAGCAATGGAAATCGTCCAAGTGGTTGTGCCAGTGCCGGATAAGTTGACGCTCTTAGCAGCGCTTGTGCCAAGCAATGAGCCTGTGCTATTGGCAAAAGTCCAAGCTCCCGATGTCCCGCCTAAAGTGAAGATGAGAGCGCTTCCTGGATCAGTGATGGTATTAGTATCAGTCGAGAAGACCGCATTAGAAATTTGAGTCAGATAGCTGCTCGAGAGCGCTCCAGCAACAAATGGGCCGGTCTTATAAGCAAAGATGATGCTGTCATTAGCCGCTAAGTCAGAAGCGCTGGTGACAAGAGAATATCCCGATGCCACGACAGGAGCAGTGACTGTGACATTGCATGAAGCGGTATAGCTGCCATCATCAGTAGTAACTGTGACGATAGCTGAGCCAGCGCTGACAGCGGTGACGAGACCAGAACTATTTACAGTTGCGACAGAAGTGGCATTGCTAGACCATGAGACACCTTTATTGACTGCATCAGTCGGGGCGACAGTAGCAACTAACGTTGCTGTCTGACCAACTTCAAGAGATAGAGTACCTTGGTCGATGGAGACGCCAGAGACGGAGACAGCGACGACGGTGATTTCAATGTTGTCATAAACTGAAGCGTTTGTGGAATCGTAGACTTTTAATGTCCAAATTCCCGCTGTTCCAAAGACATCAGCGATGTTGTAATCAACTCCGCCTGGAGTGACAAGAGCGATGGAGAGGCCGTAGGTTGATAGATTAGCATATTCAATATTTTCAGCTGTTGAACTATCGCTATAGACTAGGTCAACTAGCAGATTGTCGGTTAGAGTCAACGTATCGCTGGTCGTATAATCATCAGTGACAAGAATTGCTTGGATGGAGCTGATGGTCACGCCATTTTCTCCGACAGTGAGAGCAATTTGCACTGAGATATAAGATTTATAGGAAACAACCAAGGTGTAACTTCCCGCAGTTCCAAAGGAAGCGGAAGAAGAGATGATTTGGTTGCTGGCATTTTTAATCACATAGGAATAATTATCGGATCCAGTACCTTTGGTTAAGTTCGAGGTAGTTCCGTCGGAAAAATTAGCGCGAACAACTAGTGCATTGTCAGTATCATAGACGCTGCTTTCCGTATAGTTGGAAGCGTTGCTGTCGCTGGCGGTAAAGCCGACTTCATCGACAGGAACAGTGGCAGTCGATCCGACGGAGTATAAGAAGATTCGATAAAGAGCTAAGCGCTTGCCTGATGCACTAGCAAAAGTGAGAGAAGTTTGAAAAGCTTCGAAAGTCCATTCAAGAGTTTGAGCATTGGTGATATCCGCGGTCGTTCCAGCGCGTTGAACGGTGTAGGCTTGGCTGGTTGCAGAAGCGCTTGAGCCAGTGACGGTAAGGTTCGAGGAACCAGTGCTGTATCCTAATCCGACAACTGAGATTTTGCTGACGGCATATTCAGAAATAAGGTTTAAGGTAAAAGTGCCTAAGTTGGAGGAAGAGCCGAGGCCGATACCACCATAGCGTTTTTGATAGGCGCGACTGCTTGTCAGCGTGCTGACGACATCGATGGCTGAGGTATGTTCTACATCAGAATAACAAAGGTCATTGACATAGGTAGAACTAATCTCGGTGGTTGTTCCAGTATCCGCGATGTTAGCGGCATTCCAAAAATCGATTACTCCGAGCAAAACATCGCCCGAAGCACCACCGGCGGCTTCATTAACCGCACAAGTGTATCCATATGAAACACTAAAGAGATTAACATCAGCATTCAAGGCTGAAAATTCAATATAATATAGTAAGGATGAGATGAGAGAGTATAGGCCTCTCCAGAGACGGCATCATTATAGCTTCCCCAAGTTGACGCATCATAGGAGGTACGAAAGCGCAGAGAGCCAGTTGAGGTAAAATTGATAGTCAATTCTTCAATCGAAAGAATATGATCAGAATTTACCACTGTGCCACCATTTGCAATTGTGCAGTGACCATTTGTCAAAGATGAGACATTAGTGTAGCTAAACGAGACTTGCCAATTTCCGCTGGTAGTCGATATTGATCGTTCAGTAGATGAATAGGTACTAGAGATACCGTTAGATGAGTCGAGTGTTAAGCCGTAGATTACGGGCTCAGCACGGTTAGATACTTGTCTTGGAAAATTTGCTAGGCTGACACCGACACATAATGCGGCCAGTCCAATGACAAATCCAAAAGCGATATGTTTACGTTGCATGAAGATTCCTCCCAAAGCACATTGCACATATTCTATCGAATAGGGCAAAGAAATAAAAGAATTTTTTTGCTTTTTTTATAATAAATAAAATGCAAATGCTAAAACTGACAAATGAGGCAAAATAGAAAAAAGTATCATCTCAAAAAAATTGCCAAACAAACGCCATACATTTGTAGGGTGTTATGATAAATGGACTCAGAAAAGCCTGCTTAATCTCAAGCATATTTGGGAAATCATTTTTTCGAATCAATGATAATGAAAAAATCTTTGCTGGATGAGATTTTTTTAAAGCTTAATCTAAGTCCCATTTTTTCAAAACGTTGCTTTCTTTGAAGATAGTTAATCAATTATTCGTTGCTAATCATATAAATATTTGTGGGTTATTCCATTTTATAAAAACATTCAAAAAACGAAAGAGTTGATGATTTTCTTTGATGGGTTAACAAATTTTCGCAAATAATTCTTAAAATTTCCAAATTATTCTTGAAACACTAGGATTGTATGGGAAAAACATTTACACTTATTGGCATGAAAAAGAAATTAGATGATTTGACAAAAGCCAAGCTGATTTATTCGGGGGAAATTCTTCTTTTCGCCATCATTTTCTTGGCGCTGGGAGTCCTTTTTCTCACAAGAGTCATCGCTGTTCAAGATTATAAGAAATGGCTGTTCCCTATCCTGACTATGCTGGGTGGAATCTGGAATACTGCCGAGTTAATTTGGGCTCTTATTTCTCCCAACAAAAGAAAGAAAACTTCTCTGCTAGACAAATGGTTATTGATGCCGGCTTCTCTCGCGTTTTTAGGTTTTGGTTCCTATGCCTTGATCGCTATGTCAGTCAATCCAGCAAACCCCTTTCTTGATTTATTTTTTCCCACCTACATCGGCGTGACAATTCTATATTCCTCAGCGGTTTATTTCTTCCAATCAATCTATCATTTTTACTTCCCGGTTCCCGCTTTAATTATCGCTGTTGAAGAGGACCGAAAAGCCAGCGAAAAACAGCTTGAAGAAAGCGATAAAAAAGCTGATAAAAATGAAGAAAACCGCGAAAAGGATATTTAATTTTCCGAAACTTTTAAAGTTTTTTTCTTTTGATTGAAATCAGCCGCTAATTAATGAAATTTACTTAAAACACCCACATTTTGGTGTTTTTTCTATAAAAAAGTTCAATTCTACTGTTTGTTTCCTCTTGGTAGAGAGATCTTTTTTTATTCTCTCTGGTTTGCTAGTACCTTTAGATAGGTAAAATAATGTTTCAAATATAAAATGGTTGCAACCCAGGGGAGGGTTCAACGATGAAAACAAATATCATTCCTATTTTCTTTGCTTGCGATGATAACTACTTAGACTACATGCTTGTTACGCTTGCTTCCTTAAGAGACCACGCCAGCGAGAATAACCATTATGAACTTCGCGTTTTGTATGATCATATTTCTCTTGCTAATCGCAAACGCATCAAAGCTTTCGAGCAACAAAACATTGTGATTACTTTCATTAATGTGGGCATTCGGGCTATGCGTTTAGGCAATAATTTAGGGATTAGGGACTACTACACTAAGACCACCTATTTCCGCTTATTGCTCCCGACCTTGTTCCCAAAGTTAGACAAGATTTTATATTTGGATTGCGACATTGTCATCCGCGATGATGTGGCAAAACTATACGCTACTGATGTCGGCGATAATTTGCTCGGTGCTTCTCCTGACTATTCAGTGAACACCTTCCCAGAGTTCGCTGAATACGTCGAGCATGCTCTTGATATTCCTAAGATTCGCTATTTCAATGCGGGAATCATCATCATGAATCTCAAGAGGATGAGAGAGACTCACTTCGAACAAAAGGTCATCAATTTAATTAACACTATGACTTTTCCAGTCGCCCAAGATCAAGACATCCTCAACGTCACTTGCCGCGGTCAAGTTCACTACTTCTCTTGGGAGTGGGATGCTATGCCTCTAGGCGTGATGATTGAAGACCCAAAAATCGTGCACTTCAATTTGATCTTCAAGCCCTGGAGATTAAATGGTGTCCGCTACGAAGATTATTTCTGGAAATATGCAAAAATGGCGGGAGTCTATGATAAAATAGTCGAACGCAAAGGCATTATTTCACCAGAGCGAAACGAAAAAGAATGGGGCGAGCTCAACAATTTGAAAATGGCTTGCCATATGGAATCGCTCAACAGGGATTATTATCAGACAAACATTGCTGCTGCAAAGAAAGAAGAGGAGGGCTTGTGGGCTCTGCAACTCAACCTTCAGAATATCGATTAAAAGTTCTCAACAAAATCAAAGAGCTTGAAAGGATGGGTCGCTTCGATTTAGATGTCGAAGACGATCCTCCTTTTGACAAACTCAAAAATGGCGAAGTCGACTATTCTCGGCGCCGCCTAAAAAGCAAATTCAACGCTTGGTTAGCCACGAAATACTCAAATTATTTTTTTGGCAAAAAAATCAAGAAAAAAGAAGTCATCATCGATGATATAATCGGAATAGAAAATCTCAAATCATTAAAGACAGGAGCGGTTTTGACTCAGAATCACTTCTCTCCTTTTGATGGCATTCCGATTCACACGGTGATGAACCACCACTTCAAGAAAAAGAAGCTCTACACAATTATTCGAGAAGGAAATTATCGCTTCCCCGGCCTCTTTGGCTTCTTTATGCGCAATTGCAACACCATTCCGCTCGCCAGCAATTACGAGCTCATCAAGCAGATGAAGCAAACTATTGAAGATATATTAAAAGATGGCCAATTCCTTTTGGTCTACGCTGAGCAATCGATGTGGTGGAATTATCGGAAGCCTAAACCAATCAAACAAGGAGCCGCTAATTTTGCTGTTCATAGCCATGTCCCATTAGTGCCGATGTTTATCACAATGCGCGACAGCGAGCAGTACGATGGAGAGGGCTTGAAAATTCAGCGTTATACCCTCCATATCTTGAAGCCTATTTATCCCGATCCTTTAAAGAGCGAAAAGGAAAATATTCACATGATGGTTGAAACCAATGAGAAAATGTGGAGACAATGTTATGAGGAAAATTATCAAATTCCTCTGACTTACGAGACTGAGGAGATAAGCTCATGATACTTTACATAACGATCATAGTTCTATCGACAGCCATATGCGCAGTGCTCAACATTTTCTTTAACCCTAGCAATCAGCCTTGGTATTACTACGCTATTTATAGCGTTATCTTTACAATTTCCCTGATTATTATCGATGCGATAGTCGCCATCACCATCCGCAAGATGCCCGAGCGTTTTTTTCAAAAAGATAAGCGTGCTTATCGCCTGAGCAAAGGAGAAAAGAAATTCTACGATTTAATCGGCGTCAAAAAATGGAAGGAGAAGGTCCCCGAATTAGGAGGATTTACTTCTTTTCATAAAGACCATGTCGCTGATCCTTTTAATAACGATTACATCGAGCGATTTATTCTCGAAGCCCGCTACGGGATTAGCATCCATCTCTGGAGTGTCCCCTTAGGCTTCTTAGTCATATTCCTAGACTATCAGATGTTCTCAGGAACCAGCAGCTTATATTTGACCATGGCCATTCCCTTAGCTTGCATTAACGCCATCTTAGTCGTCGCTCCGGCCTTCATCTTAAAATACAATCTTCCTAAGCTATTAAAAATACGCGATCATAATCTCCGTCTGAGAGAAAAGGCGAATGAAAAGTCTCCTTCGTAGGAGACTCTTTTTTTACTTCTTCTTGGCTTGGTTGGCGACGCTCAAGATCTTTTCTTCGATGGTCTTGGGATCGCCGATGTACTCGTGAGAGATGACATGCATCTTGTCATCGAATTTATAGACGAGAGGAATGCCGGTGGGGATATTGACTCCGACGATTTCATCATCAGAGATATTATCTAAGAATTTGACGAGAGCTCTCAATGAGTTGCCATGAGCGGCGATGAGGATGTTCTCACCTTTCTTTAAGCGAGGAAGAATCTCTCTTTCATAGAAAGGAATCACGCGCAAGACGGTGTCATATAGCGACTCAGCAAGAGGGACATTTTTCTTGTCGACCTTTTGATAAGCGGGGGCAAAAGCTGCATTTCGCTTGTCATCTTTTTCGAGAAGAGGAGGTTTCACTGCATAAGAGCGGCGCCATAAGGTGACTTGGTCGTTGCCATATTTTGCAGCGGTTTCCGCTTTATTCAAGCCTTGGAGCGCACCATAGTGACGCTCGTTTAATTCCCAAGTTTTGAAAACGGGCAAGAACTCGCGATCCATCTCCGCTAAGACATAGTTGAGAGTATGGATGGCTCTTTTTAAATAAGAGGTATAGCAGACATCAAATTCGATGCCGCTATCGCGCAAAGCAATACCGCCAGCTTTGGCTTCTTCGATTCCGGTCGCAGACAGATCGACATCAGTCCAGCCAGTAAACAGATTTAGCTTATTCCACTCGCTTTCGCCGTGGCGAACAAGCACTAAGGTTCTCTTCATGTTTTTTCTCCTTTTAAATATTTAATTTAATTAACAATCTTTATTCATTTTACCTATCCGTTTCTGACAATTCAATAACCTTGCAATAAAGAGATAGCAAGAAAAAGAATGCATTGAGCGTTATGAGTTTTCTTTTTTTATTTTATTAATATATAATAACAGCAGAAAATAGGAGGCAAGTATGCCATATATTAGTTTAATTCACGCTCGCGAAGTCATCGATTCCCGTGGCAACCCCACTATCGAAGTGGAAGTTACGACTGAATCTGGTGCTTTCGGAAGGGCAATTGTTCCCTCAGGTGCTTCAACTGGCGAAAGAGAAGCATTAGAGCTCCGCGATGGAGATAAGAAACGCTTTGGTGGAAAAGGCGTCTTAAAGGCTGTTGACAACGTCAACAACATCATCGCTCCCGAAGTGATTGGTTTGCCAGTCGATCAACAAGTCTTAATTGATGAGACCATGATCAAGTTAGATGGAACTGATTCCAAATCAAAGTTAGGCGCTAACGCCATCTTAGGCGTCTCGCTAGCCTGCGCTAGAGCCGCTGCTGACTTCTACGGACTTCCTCTATATAAATATCTCGGTGGACCAAACGCTAAATTATTGCCCGTTCCAATGATGAATGTCATCAATGGTGGCAGCCACGCTGACAGCTCCGTTGATTTCCAAGAATACATGATCATGCCTGTCGGAGCCAAATCATTGCGCGAAGCTCTCCGCATGGGCGCTGAAACTTTCCATGAATTAAAGAAAGTCTTAAAGGAAAAAGGCCAAGTCACCGCTGTCGGTGATGAAGGTGGCTTTGCTCCAAACCTCGCTAACAACGAGGAGCCATTACAAGTTATCGTTGAGGCCATCAAACGCGCGGGATATGTCCCAGGCAAAGACATCTGCTTAGCCATGGACGTCGCCGCTAGCGAATTCTATAACACCGATACTTGCATGTATGAATTAAAGAAATCAAAAGGCGGCAAATTAACTACCGATCAAATGATTGATTTACTAGCTTCATTTGTCGAGAAGTATCCTCTCATTTCCATCGAAGATGGATTAGGAGAGAGAGACTGGGCTGGTTGGCAAAAACTCACTGCCCGCTTAGGCAAGAAGATTCAAATCGTTGGCGATGACGTGTTCGTGACCAATCCTAAGATTGTCAAAAAAGGCATTAAGGAAGGCGTCGCCAATAGCGTCCTCATCAAGCTCAATCAAATCGGCACTCTCACTGAGACCTTGGATTGCTGCCAAGAAGCCGAGAGAGCGGGATATACCTGCGTCGTCAGTCACCGCTCTGGCGAGACTGAAGACACCACCATCGCTGATTTAGTCGTCGCTTTAAATGCTGGACAAATCAAGACTGGTTCCATGAGCCGTACCGATCGCATTGCCAAGTACAATCAATTGATGAGAATTGAAGAAGAATTAGGCGAATTCGCTCAATTCAAAGGCAAAGAAGTCTTCTACAACTTGAAATAGTCGATTCCTGAATTACTAAAAACAAACCCACTCTATGTGGGTTTTTCTTTTTGATCAATTGAGCAGGAAATTGTTGATGACCAAAATGCGTATTATTCTTAAAAGGAATTGCTTGCTGTGAAGAGAGAGCTTCATATATATGAGCAAAGCTAGCGTAGAGTTTTTCTTGAAATCGTAGAGATTCTGCACTTGGACTGCCTTGACGCAAGCATTGAAATCGCCGACGACTTGCTGCCTAGTGACCAGCGGATATTGGTAGACTAGTGCATTCATTTCCTTGGTGACCTTTTGACTGCGATTAGAGAAGCTGTCGCATTTAACGAGGTGATTATCTTCCACCACCCAGTTATTCAAATCATGGCTAAACAAACCATTTTTTTTGGTCGCGATGATCAAGCGATTTTTTACCGGCTGTTCAAGAATATTACCCACGAGGCAATGCGCCGGTGCAATTAATAGCGATCTCTTTTTAAGCTTCTCAAATCTAGAGTAGTCGAAAACATGGGGATAAAAGCCAGTTCCATCGTTAGAAAAAATTTTCAGAATTCGGTCCTGATTTTCAATTTTCCCATAGGTGGCGGCATAGATGCAGAGATTGCCACCTTTAGAATGCCCACCTAAGATGAAAGAATAATCATGGTATTTATCCATCATCTCATTTAGGTAATCTCGGGCGTAATTTTGGGATGGCATTTTCTCTTCTATTAACAGATCGAGATTTTCCATCCATCCGCTGACGGAATCATCCGTTCCACGAAAGCATAAAAAGATCAAATTATCCGCAATATGATAGCAAATAGCGGCGAATTGCGTGTTATTTGTCTGATTTGTGATTTCTCGATAATCGGAGGCAAGGATATTTTTGTAGCGTTTGCTGTTATAGATTTTTTTAGCTAAGCGAAGAGGCTTATTGCCCAAGAACAAGCCGCGATTTTCTTTTCTTAAATCAAGCTTTTCAATCGCGGTGAAAAGCAGCATTCCTAACGAAATCTTTTCCGGGTGATTGAGATTTTCAAAAGCCTTTTGATAATCGCAATAAAGGATGTTGCATAAAACGAGATTATCAATCTCATTAAAAGGCATTTCGTCAAAAGTTTGATCTCCGTATTTTTGGGCGTAATCAATAATGCTCATAATCGTTCTTCTATATCTATTATAAATGGTCCGCTCATACGATAAAAAGATTTGCGAACGAAATTGAGAAAAATTTATCTTATAAATACATCATTTGTACTTTCTCAATTTTTTGGTAGTAGAATTATGACATATGAAAAATATCGAGCCAAAGAAATATGAGAAAAAAGCTAGGATCAGCAGCGCTTTAGTCTTTATCATTCTGCTGGCCATCATATCGATGTTCTCCGACATGACTCATGAGGGGTCGAGTTCAATTATTGGAGCATATGAGCAATTCTTAGGGGCTTCACCACTAGCGATTTCCATCGTCAGCGGATTAGGCATGCTGATAGGATACGCCCTTCGATTGGTCACTGGTTACTTTGTTGATAGGACTAAGAAGTATTGGTTATTTACGATTCTCGGATACGTTTTCGATCTAATCATGATTCCACTATTAGCTCTCGTTCCACAAAATGGATGGCTGCTTGCAGTCTCTTTTGTCTTATTGGAAAAGATGGGAAAAGCTATCAAAAAGCCAGCTAAAAATGCCTTAGTAAGTTTCGCCGCTAAACAAAATGGCACTGGAAAATCCTTTGCGTTTAGCGAGTTGCTCGACCAGTTGGGAGCATTCGTGGGACCATTGATGCTCTCTGCGACTTTTCTCGCTACTTCTTCCTTGAGTGAATACGATCGATTTCGAATTGGGTTTTTAGTACTCGGTATCCCGGCTCTAGTATGCTTTATTCTTCTATTTGCCACTAGAATCAAATATCCTCATCCCGAAACTTTTGAAAAAGAAGATAGCGCTGATAAAAAGGCGCCTATCTTTAATAAGCGCTTCACCATCTTCTTGATTGGTTCTTGCCTGTTGGCTTTTGGGTTTGTGGATTTTCCTTTATTCACCGCTCATGTGGCATCCTTAAACCTCTTTAAAGTGGAATACCTTCCTCTGATCTATTCTTTTGCGATGCTGATTGATGCAGTTGCTGCGATGATATTCGGCTTAATTTATGATAAAAAGGGATTCTTGGCCATCGTCCTTGCCACTTTAGTAACCTCTTCGTTTGCCTTTTTCTTTTTCTTCTTTAATCAGTACTGGTCAATATTTCTTGGCGCAACTCTCTGGGGAGTCGGAATGGGAGCGCAAGAAAGCATCATCTTAAGCGGTGTCACTGATCTGACCAGCAAGAGCAATCGCGCGAAAGCCTTTGGTGTTTTTGATATCTTGTTTGGCTTATCTTGGTTCCTCGGCTCACTGCTATATGGATTCTTGTACGAGAAAGCGCTGATTGTCTTGCCAATCGTTTCATTCGCGGCGATTCTTTGCAGCGTTGGATTTTTCTTTTACTTATATAAGAAAAAAGAAATCTAGCATTTTTGCATTTAAAAAAGGCAATTAGTTTATTGCCCTTTATACTCTTGTTGGTACGCCAAGCAGGAGTTGAACCCGCAACCCTCAGATTCGAAGTCTGATACTCTATCCAGTTGAGCTATTGGCGCATGAAATTATCATATCATAAACGGCAAGAATTGCCTCACTTATTTTAGATTTTTTAACTGCTTATTTTCCGCTATTTAATGGGGCCTTAAATGAAATTTAATTAATTAAATCAATGAATAGGGTTATATTAAAAATAGAGATTGATTTATAAAGGGGTGACTAATTATGAATTCAAGATGCGCAGTGCTCGTCGTCGATATGCTCAATGACTTTGTGACTGGAGCTTTAAAATGCGATCGTGGCTTAGCTATTGTTCCTCATACTCAAAAATTGCTGGAAGGAGCGAGAAAATATCATATTCCAGTTATTTTCTGTAACGACTCTCACCTTCCCGAGATCGATCATGAGTTAAAACTGTGGGGTGACCATGCAATTAAAGGCACCGAAGGCGCTAAAATTATACCCGAATTAGGCCGGCAAAAAGGCGATTATATCGTTGAAAAACGCCGCTACAGTGGCTTTTTCCATACGGATTTAGATTTGCTTTTAAAAGAATTAGGAGTCGATACCGTTATCATGGCTGGCCTTCACACTCATATGTGCGTTCGCCACACCACCGCTGATGCATATCAGCTTGGATATAATATTCTCGTTTGTTCTGACGCAACTGATTCTTTCACAAAAGAAGATTATGAGTCGGGTTTAAAATATCTCAAAGAAGTTTATGCCGCTCGAGTCTATACTGCCGAGGAATTAATTAAAAAGTTTGCCGAGTAATGTTCAGCTCTGGTCGAATCGAAGAATTAAAGCAATAATCTCATAAAAATTTCTGAGCCTATTATTAGAAAATGCTTTAATATTGTCTATAATATTTTTGGGAGAAATTTTTATGATCAACTATATTGACAAAGATCTCATCATGTTTCATGAAACAAGTTGGGATCAAAGCCTCTTTGAAGGGGAGATACCTTTAGCAAATGGAATGTCCTATAATTCCTATCTTTTTCTCGATGAAAAGACCTGTTTATTAGACACTTCCGCTCGCGAGACAAAGGGCATCTTTTTTCAAGAGCTAAAAGATACATTAAATGGCCGTCATTTAGATTGCTTAGTAATTCATCATTTAGAACCGGATCATACCGCTTTGACTAGAGAGGTCGTCAAGATGTTCCCTGATATAAAAATCTATATCTCCATGATGGGCTCGGTTCTATTTAAGAATTTCTTCCCTGATTTAAGCGGAATAAAATTCAATATTATCAAAGATGGCGATCGCCTCAATCTCGGCAAGCATTTGCTTCGCTTTATTGCCGCTCCCATGATCCATTGGCCAGAGGTGATGATGAGCTATGAAGAAAATCACCACCTCTTATTTTCTGCTGATGCTTTCGGCTCTTTTTTTACTGCTCATAATCCCTATGAAGCTCACTGCGAAGATAAAAAATTGCTCGTTGATGAAACGAGGCGCTATTTCACGAACATCATCTCCAAGTATTCTCCCAGTGTTCTAAATGTTTTAAATCAATTGAAAGCTTTCCCGCTTGAAAAAGTGCTTTCGCTTCATGGCCTAATTCATGAAAACAATATTCCAACGCTGCTTTCATATTATGAAAAGTGGTCCACTTCTACTAAAGAGGAAGAGGGGGTGCTGATTCTTTATGCGAGCATTTATGGTCATACAGAAGAGGCAGCTTTATATCTCGAAAAAGGCATAAATTCTCGCGGAATTAAGACCATCATTCATTCCCTTAATCAAGTTGATGTCAGCTATGCTCTTTCCGATTCCTTTATCTTTTCCAAGATTGTTTTGTTGGCTCCCACCTTCAATGTGGGGTTATATCCAAAGATGGATATCTATTTGCAGACTCTAATCAGCCACAATGTGCAAAATAAACATTTTTATCTCGTGGAAAATGGCAGTTGGGCTCCTCAAGCTAAAGAGCTGATGAAAAAAGCCATCAATCAGCTATCCAATTGCACAATTGACCAATTGGATTTAACCATTAAATCAGCTCTCAAACCTACGGATTATCAAAGGCTTGATGAAATAATTGAAAATGTGTAAAAAAGAAAGACATCATTTGATGTCTTTTTTGTTTGATTGGTCCTATTTTTTGAGGCTTGTCATCTGCTCAACTGGCATGGTGAAGCAAATGCCATTCGTGGGAGTATCTTTTCCGAGATTGGTCTCGATTGACTCAATGATCTGCCCTGCAATTTCTTCGGAGACAACGCTGATGATGATTTCGCGCTCTGGCTCATAGCGAATGCCAAAAATAGAAGAGAACTTAGCACCAGATCCTCGGGCGGACACAATAGTTGCTCCTGTCGCGCCGCAATTTTGCGCGACTTCCACCGCGTGATTAGCAAATCCCGCGTTGACGATGATAAACAAAGCTTTCATATTTTGATCATAGTTCATAGATAATCCTCCTAGTGGTTAATCCTTTCGATGGGAATGGTAAAAGCAAAACCTGTGTTGGCTTGGTTAAAATTAAATTTGTCTTCTAGCGTCGCTAGTATTTCATTGACTTCCGAGGTGAGAACAAAAGCAGTAATCACAACCTTTCTTGGCTCAGTAGCAAAGCTAAATAGGGTGGCGAATTTGCTGCCATCGAGAGATCCATGACCAAACATGACATTTAAAAAATTCGCGTTTTTATCATGCAATTCGTTGAGCAATTTGTCTTTTTGCTCTCGCGGAGCGATAACTATGAGATAAGCGACTTGATTACTGTTCATTTTGACCATCCTTTTTTGACGGCGTAGTTTGCGCTAATAAAGGCTTGATTTCATTTTCAATTGATTGATGTTCAAGATCCTTAATTTTCTTAACTTTACGCTCATATATTATACCTAAAATTTGGATGATGATTAATGGGGTGGCAGACATAAAGGATATCATCCCAAATCCCGAGATGAGAATATCTTGCCCAAGCGCTTGGCTGGCTCCGAGAGTTAAAGGAGTCAAAAATGCGCTGGTAATTGCCCCCGCCGCTACACCTCCGGAATCAAAGGCTAGACCAACGAATAATTTTGGGGTGAATATCAAAAGAAGCAAAGCAATCGCATAAAGCGGAACAAGGAAATAGAGAATGTTGACGTCAAATAGTACTTTGCAAATGCAAAGAATGCTCGCGATTCCAATCGATAATGCTAAGGAAAACTTTATCACTCGCTTTTTTAAAAAGCCGTTGGTGATTTCTTCTACTTGCTCGCCCAAAACCACCACTGCTGGCTCGGTGAGGGTAATTGCAAAGCCGAGAACAAAGCTAATTGGGAGAAGGAACCATTTAAAGGCATCGGGAGTGTTGGGATTAACAAAGGCACTGCCAATATAATTGCCAGCATAGGCAAATCCGTAGTCAATTCCTACCAAGAAAACGAATAAGCCAATAAAGACAACAAAGCTGCTCAATAGAATTCCGAAAATCTTTTTCTTCGGAAGTTTAATAAAGAAAAGTTGAAAGAAAAAGAAGATTACAATAATGGGGGTAATTGCTATGGTGACCACTAATAAATTGTCGCCAATAATTTGCCAAATGCCACTGAGTTCACCTGGTTGATATGGGTTGGTTGACCCAGGCCCAAGAATTAAACCATAGATAAAGAGAGCAATCATTGATCCGACGCAAGCAATTCCGATAATGCCGAAACTTTCGTCGGTTTTTTTGCTTTTGCTAGCGGTCTTGCTGATGCCCACTCCTAACGCGAGAATAAAAGGCACAGAAACATCTCCGGTTGTCGCACCGCTCGCGTCGAAAGACAAAGCTCGATATTGTTCAGGAACAAAGAAAACTAAAATTAAAACTAAAGCATACACGATAAGGAAGACAATCTTAATGTTGAGGTTTTTGATTATTCGATAGATGGCAAAAGCCACCGCCATTCCCGTGCCGAAGCCAACAATCCAAATAAATAGGGTGGGGTTAATCGCATCAGAAATGATGCCTACTTGCACAGACATAACGCTAATCGCTGGTTCAGCCACTGTGGCGACAATGCCAAACAAAAAGCCGAATAATAAAATGAAGACAATCTTATTTAGTTTAGTGATGCTGCCGCCAACTAATTTGCCAATTGGCAAAATACTTCCATCTAAGCCAGTTAAGAAAACGGCTTGTCCGACCAGAACCATCACGTAGCCGATTCCAATTTGCCAATAGCCATTAGGATTTTTTAAAGGAAAAGCAAAAACTGTAACAATAACGACAACCACTATTAGTGGAAGAGAAGAGAAAAAAACTTCGCGTAAATATCTTAATAATTTCATTGAGTTTTTCCTTGCTTTATTTGCTAACTAATTCGATTAATAGACTAGAGCAGCCCAATAAACAAACCCAGCATTCCCATCAAAATGCTCGGAATGCCAATCAATAGCCCATAAAGGGTGAATCTAAGGAAAGAAAACTTTACCTTGTAAGTTTTTAATAATGACATCCACATCAAGCCAGCCAAACTGCCAATCGGAGTGATAAAGGCTCCGATGTTGGAGGCTATGATGCTGGCATATATTGCTTCTGTGCGGATGCTGGCTGATCCAACGCTGATGATTTGCTGATAAAAAACAGTCATTGGAATATTATTGATTAGATTGCATGCCACTAAAGAAGAAAGACCATAGGTCAAAATGGGATTCTTTTCACCTAAGAAATTAGCGACTATTTCTGTAATATTATGAGCGTTGAGGGCTAAAACAATAATAAACATGGAAAGAACAAATGGAATTAAGCTATAAGGCAGACGTTTAACAGTGCTTGATAAGAGGATACGCTCTTTTTTGACCAGAGAATAAATGATAATAAACATTAAGAGTAACACTGCGCTGCACAGAGTAATAATGTACATTTCGAGATTGAGATAATTAGAAATAGCTAATAGCACCATGCTGGAAATAAGAGCGACAAGAGCGACAATCATCGCTAGGCGATTTTTAATTTTGTCGACGGGAATGTCTTCGACAGAAATCTTGGCTTTTAAATGTTTAAAAAACACTAAAAATAGGATAATAAATGAAGTGAATCCCACAAAGAGAGTGGGAAGAAACATCACTTTTATATACTCAAAAAATGCGATGTCAAACGATTCTCCAAGATAGATGTTGGTGGGATTTCCAATGATTAGAAACAGCGACCAGCTATTAGCAGCAATAAACTCGCTGACAAGATAAGGAATCGGATTAATCTTGGCTCGTTTGCAGAAGAAAATTATGAAAGGTGTGAAAGTCAAAATAATGATATCGTTGCTGGTAAAAATTGTTAGAAATGACACCAATGAATAGAAAATGATAAATAGTTTTGTCTGTGAGCCATGCGATTTTTTAACAGCTAGGCTGGCGAGATATGAGAAAAAGCCAGTCTCATCCAAAACGATGGAAATAAAGGAAAGCGAAAAGAAAATCATCAATAATTTTAAGGGATTAATTGAGGCGTTGCTAGTCAGGGACTGGAAAGCCATTTTGGGATCTAAAAAGCCAAAACACAAGATAACAATCGCGCATATTAGTATTGGCCAATAAAATGTTTGTAAGTTAATTTTTTTAATTTGCAATTGGGGCTTAAATATAATCAGCAGCACCATGGCGAGGATGGAAATAATAACAATAATTAATAATGGGATTAGCATATTTCGATAAAAATTATACTCTATCGTTAAGAAAAAGATAGTCACATCATTAATTTCTTAATTAATGCTGCTTTGATAGTTTTAACCGCTGCGGAAATCGTAATTCATGGAGCGAGAAGCAAAGAGATGATATATTTACATTAGGTGTGGTGGAATCATTATGTTGTCATTAAAAAATATTTCGAAGACTTATCATCCTAAAAGAGGTGTTCCTGTTAAAGCGCTGGTCGATGTCAGCGTCGACTTTCAAGAAAAGGGCTTAGTTTTTATTTTAGGAAAGAGCGGTTCGGGTAAGTCGACGATGCTCAATATTATTGGTGGCCTAGACAAAGCTGACCAAGGAGAAGTGATCATTAAAGGCAAATCAAGCCGTCAATTTAAAGGCAGTGATTTTGACAATTACCGCAATACATTTGTGGGATTTGTTTTCCAAGAGTACAACCTTCTTTCCGATTTCAATATTGGAAAAAACATTGCTTTAGCTTTAGAACTTCAAGGAAAAAGCACCAATAAAGAAAGCGTGGACGAGATTCTCACGAAAGTCGATTTAAAAGGCTATGAGAATCGCAAAGTCAACGAGCTTTCTGGAGGGCAAAAGCAGAGAGTCGCTATTGCGAGAGCTCTGATTAAGAATCCTGAAATCATCTTGGCTGATGAGCCTACTGGAGCGTTAGATTCTGTCACCGGCCATCAGGTCTTTGATATATTAAGAAAACTCGGAAAAGAAAAGCTGGTTATTGTCGTGAGTCACGATCGCGATACCGCGGAAGAATACGCTGATCGTATCATCGAGACAAAAGATGGACAGATCATCAGCGATACATTTAAAACCGCTCTTCCATCTACCGAAGTAATGCCAGGAGTCATCGTAAACAAAAATGTTATTCATTTTACGGAAGACCATAAGTTTACTTTGAAGGACATCGACCTGTTACAAACTCTCCAAAATGATAATCCTTCGGTTGTGATAACAAAGGACATCAATCTGCTTTCAGCATTTTCCTTTAACGAGACTAATCAAGATAACCTTAACTTGCAGCAGTATGATGGCAGCAAGCTCAAATTAATCAGCAGCAAATTGAAGAATATCGACTCGTTTAAAATAGGAGCAAGTGGGTTAAAATATAAAAAGGTCCGTTTATTTTTCACTATTCTATTATCTTTCGTTGCGGTTTCTTTCTTTGCGTTGACAGATACTCTCAGCGCATTTAATTCGGAAGAAGCTCATGCCCATACATTGCAAGCAAATCATGTAAACACGGTAAGTGTGACACAGTATTATGAATCAGACGAATACAGCTATCGCTTAAATGATTCAATTGGTTTTTCCGATGAGCAGATTGCAGACATGAAAGGAGACTTTCCAAATGCTTCTATCATTCCCTCAGTCAGTGAAAATCTCTATTACAACTTTGATTTTGAGACTATTAGTTTGCTTTCGGAAAGCGACCGCATTCTTTATACCTTCTATTCTAGTTTCGCAAGCGATAGCAGCAGACTCTTTATTGATGAAAATTTTTTAGAAGAGAGAAGTCTCACTCTCCTTGCTGGCCAATTTCCTACAAGCGATGGGCAATTTCTCATCACTTCCTTTGAGTTAGAGTTATTTAAGCGCTTCAGTTTCCCATACTTCACTTTTGATGAATTAGAGACTCCGACCGCTGCTTTTGTAAAGCCAAACCAATTTAGTACTAATGAAGTTTCAAACGCGAATTTAATTATCAATAAGTCTGTCGACATCGGTGACAAGAATCGAGTGATCAGCGGAGTTATCGATGTTGAATACGATAGCAGTTACCTCTCGGAAGATTACTTGAAGGAAGCCTCTGAGGATTATGTTAAGCGAAATGAATTTGCAAATTATGTATCATACAACGGCTTATCTTCTCACTATTTGAGAGAAGAGGCCCTTGACGGGATGAAAAATTCAAAAGAAGGATTCGCAGATGAAATCTATTCCGCTAATGCTTCTGTGACGCTTTTTGAACAAGCGACATCTCCTTTGTCTTATTTCATAAAAGAAGACGATCTATACGCAGATCAATTAATCAAAATAAACAATCAGCCTCTAGCTAATGATGAAATCATTGT
>Ga0116170_10001535_pt1 | contig 23294 bp, 26 predicted proteins | sample AD_JPNHW1_MetaG_FD_89797 | JGI IMG/M metagenome (GOLD analysis project Ga0116170, IMG submission 89797) | Active sludge microbial communities of municipal wastewater-treating anaerobic digesters from Japan - AD_JPNHW1_MetaG | ecosystem: Engineered > Bioreactor > Anaerobic > Digestate | place... | reverse complement strand
GCGGCGTCATGGGAGTCAGCCTAGCAGGAAGCCCGCTGCGGATGGCCTCCGCTGGCGCTGGGGGAATCGGGCGGGTGGATCTTCCCGCACAGGAACGCGAAGCCGGACAGGCAGCACAGGACCCCGGTCGCGAGGATGGTGGCCTTGGGGCCCGAATGGCGCATGGTCCATCCGGCAATCAGGCCGCCGATGGGCGCGAAGCCGGAGAACATCCAGATGTAGATGGACAGCACGCGGCCCCGCAGGTGTTCGGGCGACGAGGCCTGCAGGAAGTTGTTGGTGCTGGCCATCTGGATGGAGACGGCGAGGCCCAGGATCGCCATCCAGGTCACGGCCAGATGCAGGGTGTGCGTGAGGCCCAGGGCGGCCAACCCGAGTCCGACCGCCACCAGGCTCTGGGCGTGGGCGCGCTGGAACACCCGCATGGGGGCAGACGCGGCGGCCAGGGCGCCGAGGATGGCGCCGATGCCCATGCCCCCAGCATTCCGAAGCTCTGGGCGTCGCCGTGAAGCTGGCTCACGACGAACACCGGAAGCAGCGTCTGGATGGAGAGACCCAGCGCCGAGGTGACGCCCATGGCGAGCATTCGCACGCGGATGGGAGGCGTTCGCCACACGAAGGAAAACCCGGTCCGGATCTCCCGCAGTACGGGACCCAGCGCGGTGGAAGCGACGTGGGGCTTGCCCCGGATGGTGAAGAGCGAGATGAGCACCGTCAGGTAGCTGACCGCGTTGAGCACGAAGCAGATGCCCTCGCTCCAGAAGTGGACGATGACGCCCGCCAGCACCGGCCCCACCATCCGCGCGCTATTGAAGGCCGCGGAATTGAGAGCCACCGCGCTTTGCACATCCTCGGGGCCCACGATGTCCATCTGGAAGGTCTGGCGCGCGGTCATATCCAGCGTGTCCACGCACCCCTGCGCGACGGCCAGGACGAGCAGTTGCCAGAGCTGCACCTGATTCGTGAGCGTCAGGTAGGCGAGCGGGATGGCCAGCGTCAGGCTGGTGGCCTGCGTCAGGATCACCACCTTGCGCCTGGGGAAGCGATCCACCAGCAGCCCCGCGAACGGCGCGCCCAGCAGCGAGGGGCCGAAGCGCGCGAGGGCCATGACGCCCAGGGCCACGGGAGAGCTGGTGATGCGGTAGACCAGCCAGGACAGCGCCGTGGACTGCATCCAGGTGCCGATGACCGAGATGGCCTGGCCCGCCCAGTAGACAACGAACTCGCCATGCCTCATGGCGCGGAAGGTGTGTTGCAGACGGTGTTTCAAAACCATGAACAATTCCGTGCGAGCGCCGCCTTTGCCTTGCGGCCCTGCATCAGCTCTCTTTGATGGTCTGGATCGCGGACTGGCAGAGTCGACGCACGCCAGGCAGCAGATCCAGTGTCGTCAGGGCCTTTTCGCTGACCCACTGACCGCCCGGCGGTGGCGTGGGCAGTTGGTCGTCCGGTGCCTTGGTGCGCAGCAGGTGCGTCAGGTACAGCCGCTGCTGGCCTTCCAGGCCTTCCAGGCGCAGCAGCCATGGCGTCGGCAGGCGCGAGGTTCGCTCGTCGAAGACCACGGGCAGCTTGGAGGAATCCACGAAACGGAACGGGATGTTCCACTGCTGGTTGATCTGGGACTGGAGCAGCGCGGGGGGAAGAAAGCCCGGCGACCACGGCACATGGGGCGGCATCAGCAGTCCACGATGGGGCGAGTGGGGCGCGGGAACGAGCAGGACGAACGGCGTCCCCGAGCCATGCACCAGCACGCCTTCGATGAAGGTCGTGAGATACACAGGGCCTTCCGTCATGCTCAACCTCCGATCAGCGCCGTTTCAACCATATCAAGTCCGCCCTACTTCTGCGTGTTTAGCTTCTTCATGAGGCCCGGCAGGCGGTTCAGGGCGGCCTGGGTTTCCATCCACTGCTTGTGAGGGCGCGCCGGGTATCCGGTGACAAAGCTGCCATCCGGCAGGGTCTTGGCCACCACGGAATTGCCGCCCACCGTCGTGTTGCTGCCGATGTGGATGTGGCCGACGACGCCCACCTTGCCCGCCAGGGTGACGTGATCGCCCAGAGTCGTGCTTCCCGAGATGCCGGTCTGGCTGACGATCAGGCAGTGATCCCCGGTGCGCACGCCGTGCGCGATTTGACAGAGATTGTCCACTTTTGTTCCCTTGCCGATCCGCGTGGGGCCCAGGGCGCCCCGGTCGATGGTCACGCAGGCGCCGATCTCGGCGTCATCGCCCACCTCGACCCAGCCCACCTGGGGGATCTTGTGGTGGATGCCCCCTGCCGTGGCGTATCCGAATCCGTCGGATCCCAGCACGGTGTTCGCGTGGATGCGGACCCGGTTGCCCAACGTGGTGCGGCGGTAGAGAGCAGCGCCGCTGAAAATCACGCAGTCCTCGCCGATGACGCAATCCTCGCCGATGTTCGCGCCGGGATGGATGATCGTGCGGGCGCCGATCACGCTGCGGGCGCCGATGGTGGCTCCCGGGGCGATTCGGGCACTCGCGTCCACTCGCGCGCTGCCGTGAACGGGCGATCCGTCCCATTCCGGCGTGGGTTCGGGGTGGAGGATGCCTACCGCTTGAGCAAAGCCCAGGTATGGATTGGGCAGCGCGATGCGCGCGTGGCCCTCCATGGGGTCCTTGGCCGTGACCAGCAGCAGGCCCGCGGCGCTCTCCTTGGCCTTGGCTAAGTATTTCTGGTTCGCCAGGAAGCTGACGGACGTGGCCCGGGCTTCCTCCAGCGGAAGGACTTCTGTAAGTTGGCGATCCGGGGGACAATCCAGAAGCGTCCCGCCCAGACGCTGGGCAAGTTCCTGAGCCGAGATCGCGTGCGGGGACATGAACACCTCCAAGATGTTTGAGACTAGCCTTTGAAGGCCTTTGATCCAAGGAATCCCATGCACCCCATCCTGCTGCGAATCGGTAGCTTTCCCCTTGGAACCTACGGTCTTCTGCTGGTTCTGGGCTTTTTCGCTGGGCTGACGCTGGCGCGCCGTTTGGGGTCGCGCGATGGCTTGGATCGCGACGCCATCTCCGATCTGTGCGTGACCGTGCTGTTGGCGGGCGTCATCGGCAGCCACCTGCTGATGATCATCGTGGGTCTGCTGACGCCGGCCGGGCAGGACGGCGCCATGGGGTGGTCCGACATCTTCACCTTGGGCACGCTGCGCGCTGGCGGCGCGGTTCACGGAGGCGTCATCGGCGGGACCCTGGGCTTTTTCTGGCGCATCCGTAAGCACCAGCTCGCCTGGCGACCCACCATGGACGCCCTGACGCCGGGGCTCGCGCTGGGGCAGGCCATCGGCCGCCTGGGCTGCCTGGCCGCGGGCTGCTGCTACGGGAAGGAATGCAGCCTGCCCTGGGCCATGACCTTCACGAATCCCGACGCCGCTTCGTTTTCCGGCACGCCGCTGGGCGTCCATCTGCATCCCGTTCAGATCTACAACAGCCTTGCGAACCTCACCATCATGGGTGTGCTGCTGATGCTGGGCCGCAAGCGCAAGTTCCAGGGCCAGGTGGCTGCGGCCTACTTCCTGCTGGAAGGCCTCGGGCGCTTCATCCTGGAGGCCTGGCGCGGCGATCTGGACCGCGGCGTCTGGCTGGGGCTGTCCTGGCTTTCCACGGGCCGCCTGACGGCCCTGGCGTTCATGGCCTTCGGGGTCATCATCTGGTGCTGGTCCTCCAAGAGAAAGGCTGTCAATGCCTGAAATCCGCCTTGTCGTTGAATCCGCCGGTTCTCGGCTGGATCGCTTCCTGACCGATAGCCACCCCGAGGTGCCGCGCTCGCGCTGGGACGCATGGATCCGCGAAGGCCGCGTGATCCTGAATGGACAGCCGGTGTCCAAAAGTGGCACCAAGCTGCGGGTCGGCGATGTGCTGGAAACCGGATTGCCCGATGTGGCGCCGCCGGCCGCCGATCTGAGCCCTGAAGCCATGGATCTGCCGACGCTCTTCGAGGACGATCGCCTGTGGATCATCAACAAGCCTGCCGGTCTGGTGGTGCACCCGGGGCCCGGGCATCCCAGCGGAACGGTTGTCAACGCCCTGCTGGCGCGCATCCGAGATGGGTGGAGCCTGTCTTCCGATGCGAGTGCGGAAGGGGATGAGCCCACCGAGGACGATGTGCCTCCGACCCCGTGGCCCGGCCTGGTGCATCGCCTGGATCGCTACACGACCGGATGCCTGGCCCTGGCCAAAGATGAAGCCGCCATGGCCCATCTCCAGGCCCAGTTCAAGGCGCGAAGCGTGGAGAAGCGCTACCTCGCCCTGGCCCGAAACTCCCGGCGCCTGCCCGAGCTCGGCAGCCTGCTGGTGGACGAGCCCATCGCGCGCCATCGTGTGGATCGCATGAAGATGACGATTTCCGCTGCCGGTCGGCCTTCGCAGACGCGCTTTCGCGTGCTGGCGCGGGCGCGCGGACTGGCGCTGGTGGAGTGCGAGCTGCTTACGGGGCGAACCCACCAGATCCGCGTGCACCTGTCCCACATCGGTGCGCCCATCCTGGGCGACACGCTCTATGGCGGCGCGCCGCAATGGCAGGAGGAGGGCGGCCAGATCTTTCCGTGTCCGCATCCCGCGCTGCACGCCTGGAAGCTGGCGCTGGATCACCCGGGCGACGGCCGTCGCCTCGACGTGCAGGCCCCGCTGCCCGAGGCCTTCTGCGAATGCCTGGCCCGCATCGGCCTGGCCGATGTCCTGGCCTGATCTGCGCCTTGGACATCTTGGAATAGACCGGCTTCGTGGCATCATGCCTCTGAAACTTTTCCAAGGCCCGTTTGATGTCAAATGAACCCGCTCGCCCCACAGCTTGGCTCGGCTGGCTCGCGGCCGCCATCGCCCTCGCCGCCCTGGCCTGGGTGTGGACCGAACGCCGACGGACTCTGGAGCCGCCCCGGGAGCATGAGATCCGCATGGTGGATTCGCCAGGCGTCATCCGGACGGGGGGTGATCCATCGGCGCCGGGCCGCGCCCAGGGCGAATCCTGGGAGAAGGTGGTGGCCCGGATGTTGCCCGCGGTGGTGCAGGTGGAAACGTCCAGGGGACTGGGAAGCGGCTTTTTCGTCTCGGCGGATACGGTGCTCACCAATTACCACGTCGTGGCGGGCGAATCCTACGTGACCATCCGCTACAGCGACAAATCCACGGCCCAGGCCAGCGTCTCGACCCAGTCCCGGGATTACGACGTGGCCGTGCTCAAGGTGTGGGCGCCGCGCTCGGGCCAGGTCAGCATCCCCTTCGGCGTGGCGGCGGGGCTTCATTCCGGTCAGGAAGTCGTCGCCATCGGTTCGCCGCGCGGGATGCAGAACACGGTCACGCGGGGCATCGTCAGCGGGCTCCGGCAGCTCGGCCAGGTCTCGCTCGTGCAGATGGACGCCGCTCTGAATCCCGGTAATAGCGGCGGCCCCCTGATCGATCAGAGCGGGGCTGCGGTGGCGATCAACACCATGATGTTCCGGGATAGCCAAGGCCTGAATTTCTCCGTGGCCATCGAGCATGCCCAGGCGCTGATCGAGGGCCGGGCCCAGGCCCCCGTCGCGCCCCTGGCGGAAGGCGAAACCGCTGGAAGCGGCCGGATGCCTTCGGCGTCCATCCCGACGGAGACCGAGCAGGTCCGGTTGCGGGGCACCCAGGTGCTGGAGGCCAAGCTCGCCGCCATCGCCTATCGCGCGGCGACCCTGGACGACGCCTGGGCGCGGTTCATGGCGGTGGGCTTCGAGGGCACATCCACGGGCAGCTTCGACCGCGCCTGGTACGCGGTCTGGGAACCGGAAACACTGAAAGGCAAGCCGCGCCTGGGCTACGAAGGGAGCTTTGCCGAGCTGAAACGGAGGGCCGGCGAGATCCGGGAGTGGGTGCATGCCGCCGAGGACGAGGCGCGGCGGGCGGATGTCTACCCTGGCGTTCGGCGGGAGCTGCGCCAGAAATACCGGCTCGATTATCCGGGATGGAACTGATCCCCGGGGGATTACCTGATCCGGGTGGTCGACTATGTCTCGTCATCCTTTGTGTTTTCACTGCCTTTCGCATCTGGTCTGCCGCGCGCGGTGCGGATAGACTGGGCTTGCGAAGTCCAGCTTGGTTCCCGCAGATTCTGGTGCATGCACCCCTAGCGGACCACAACGGGAAACGCACGTAGGTTGAGGCAGCCATAAGGAAAACACCGCTCACGCGCGGCGCTCCGGGGACTGTACTTCTCGACTGATCGCAACCCTTTGAAATCCAAATCATGCTCTCTCAACAAGGAGGTTCCCGAATGATCTACTCGGCGGAAGTCGAACACATGTGCGTCGTGGCGAAGGGCCCGAATCATGGCCCCGCCCCCATTCCCCAGGAAGGCAAGTGGGTGCAGGCCAAGGAGATCAAGGATATCTCCGGCCTGACGCACGGCATCGGCTGGTGTGCCCCCCAGCAGGGCGCCTGCAAGCTGACCCTGAACGTCAAGGAAGGCATCATCCAGGAAGCCCTGGTCGAGACCATCGGCTGCTCCGGCATGACCCACAGCGCCGCCATGGCCGCCGAGATCCTGGCGGGCAAGACGCTGCTGGAAGCCCTGAACACCGATCTGGTGTGTGACGCCATCAACGTCGCCATGCGCGAACTGTTCCTGCAGATCGCCTACGGCCGCACCCAGACGGCCTTCTCCGAGGACGGCCTGCCCATCGGCGCCGGCCTGGAAGACCTGGGCAAGGGCCTGCGCAGCCAGGTGGGCACGATGTACGGCACCGTGGCCAAGGGTGCGCGCTACCTCGAAATGGCTGAGGGCTATGTCACCAAGATGGCGCTCGACCAGAACGACGAGGTCATCGGCTACGAGTTCGTGCACCTCGGCAAGATGATGGAATCCGTCGCCAAGGGCGTGGAAGCCAATGAGGCCATGAAGAAGGCCACCTCCAAATACGGCCGCTTCGACGAGGCTGCCAAGACCATCGACCCCCGGCACGCCTAAGTAGAGAAGAAGGAGAATCCGACATGGCTCTGTTTGAATCCTATGACCGCCGCATTGCCCAGATCGAGAAGGTCCTGGCCCAGTACGGCATCGCCAATCTGGACGAGGCCAAGAAGCTGAGCATGGACCTCGGCGTGGACGTCGCCACCATCGTCAAGGGCATCCAGCCCATCGCCTTCGAGAACGCTTGCTGGGCCTACATCGTGGGTGCCGCCATCGCCATCAAGAAGGGCCAGAAGAAGGCCGTGGACATCGCGTTGTCTCTGGGCGAGGGCATGCAGTCCTTCTGCATCTCCGGCTCCGTGGCCGATGACCGCAAGGTCGGCCTGGGCCACGGCAACCTGGCTTCCATGCTGCTGAAGGAAGAGACCAAGTGCTTCGCCTTCCTCGCCGGCCACGAGTCCTTCGCCGCCGCCGAGGGTGCCATCGGCCTCGCCCGCAGCGCCAACAAGGCCCGCACCACGCCCCTGCGCGTGATCCTGAACGGCCTGGGCAAGGATGCCGCCCAGATCATCTCCCGCATCAACGGCTTCACCTACGTGCAGACGAAGTTCGACTACGCCACCGGCCAGGTCAACATCGTCAAGGAAATCGCCTACTCCAACGGCGAGAAGGCCAAGGTCCGCTGCTACGGCGCCGATGACGTCCGCGAGGGCGTGGCGATCCTGCACAGCGAGGGCGTGGATGTGTCCATCACGGGCAACTCCACCAACCCCACCCGCTTCCAGCACCCCGTGGCCGGCACCTACAAGAAGGAGTGCGTGGAGCAGGGCAAGAAGTACTTCTCCGTGGCTTCCGGCGGCGGCACGGGCCGCACGCTGCACCCGGACAACATGGCCGCCGGTCCCGCCAGCTATGGCATGACCGACACCATGGGCCGCATGCACAGCGACGCCCAGTTCGCCGGCTCCTCCTCCGTGCCCGCGCACGTCGAGATGATGGGCTTCCTCGGCATGGGCAACAACCCCATGGTCGGCGCCTCCGTGGCCGTCGCCGTGGCGCTCGAGCAGGCGCAGAAGTAGTCGCGCCTTTCCTGCGGAAAAGGGCCTGGTCCTCTGGACTGGGCCCTTTTCGCGTACCGCCTATGCTGGACACGGGAGCATTCATGATCCGTGTCGATCGGGAAACCTTCGAGGGGCTGGTGGTCCAGGCGCTCGACAGCCTTCCGGAGGCGCTGCAGGCCGAGATCTCGAATCTGGAGATCGTCGTGAAAGAGCGAGCCTCCATGGAAGAACGCCGCCTGGGAGGCACAGGCTTTGGCGGCGATCTCTTCGGGCTGTACCGCGGCGTGCCCCTCACCCAGCGCAATACGGCCTACGATAAGGTGCTGCCGGATCTCATCACCATCTATCAGCAGATCCACGAAGAGACCTGCGATACGCCCGAAGAGCTGGCCGAGGCGGTGGCCCGCACCGTGCGCCACGAGGTCGCCCACCACTTTGGGCTTACGGATGGTCGACTGGAGGAATTGGGCGCTTACTGAGAGACTGGAGCCATGTCTCAAGCGCGCCGTACCTCTGTTTTGATCGTTGTCTCCCTCGCGCTCTTCACCGACACGGTTCTCTACTATCTGCTGGTGCCGCTGCTTCCCGCCTTCGCGCGGCAGTACGGCTTGGGGCAGATGAGCCTGGGCCTGTTGTTCGGGTGCTATTCCGCGTGCCTGCTGCTGGCGACCTTTCCCCTGGGCGCCCTGGCGGATCGCGTGGGGCGGCGCGCGCCCATGCTGTGGGGGCTTGTCGGGCTGGGCGCGGCGACGCTGCTGTTCGCCTATGCCCAGCATTTCTGGCTACTGGTGGTTGCGCGTGGGCTGCAGGGCATTTCGGCGACGGCTACCTGGACCGCGGGCATGGCGCTGCTGGCGGATCACTTCCCGACCGAAGGGCGCGGGCGGGCCATGGGCACCGTCTTCGCCTTCGCGAATCTGGGCGTCCTGATCGGGCCTCCCGCTGCCGGGTTCCTGTTCCAGCATTTCGGGATGCGCGTGCCGTTCCTGGTGGGGGCTGGATTGGTGGCGCTGGATGCGGTGGCGCGGATCTGCCTGATCCGCGAAATGCCCCACCGATCCGGTGTTCAGGTGGATTTCCGCTCGCTGCTGGGCAACGACTCCATCCGCGTATTGGCGGGCGTCATGGCCATGGGCGCGGCCATGTGGGCGCTGCTGGAATCGGTGCTGCCCTTGCACTTCGATCGCACGCTGCACATGGGTTCAGGCGCCATCGGACTCTGCTTTGGGCTATCGGGCCTGGCCCACATGGCCACTTCGCCCTTGATGGGATGGTGTTCGGATCGGGTGGGGCGGCGCAGGGTGCTGACGGTGGGGTTCGTGTGCGCGGCGCTGCTGTTGCCCTTGCCGGTGATCTTCCACAGCCTGTTCGCCGTGCAGGCCGTCATGCTCGCCCTGGGCCTTACCGCGTCGTTCCTGCTTTCGCCCGTGAGTCCCGCGATGACCGATGCGGTGGAGCGCATGGGCAGCTCCAGTTTTGGGGCCATGTTCGGCCTGGTGAACTTCGCCTATGCGCTGGGCTTGATGGCGGGGCCCCTTGTGGGCAGCGGCGGCGTGGCATTGATGGGCCTGCGCGCCACACTGGTGGCCGTGGCGGTCGGCTTCCTGGGCTACACGCTGCTATTGAAGCGCGTCAGATCCTGATGGCCCGGTAGACCCAGCGCGGTGCCTCCGGCCGCCAGGCCGAGCCGTTGTCGTCGAACCTGTCAATCCATCCGAAGCCTGCCTGGGCCAAGTGATCCAAGATATCCCGGTCTTCGGGAATCCAGATATCGTGCCGGAACCGCACGCCGTCCATGATGCGGTCCGTGAGCACCCGGCGCTGGTCGGGGCTCCATCGCACGCGCTCCCGGTACGGTCCGATCTGCATCCACTGGTTCTCGATCGGCGCGATGGCGGTTCGCAGCGCCTCGCGGCCCACGAGATCCAGCAACAGCCTTCCGCCGGGCTTGAGCACCCGCGCGAATTCCCGCAGCTGGCGCTGATTCTCCGCGTCGTTCTTAAAGTAGCCCCAGCTCGTGAAGGCGCAGAAGACGCCGTCCGCGCACGCCGGGCGAAAGGGCAGGGCGCGAAAATCCAGGCGCGCCAGGAGTGCTGGATTTTCCTGCTGGTGCCGGCGCAGATTCAGCGCGCTGAGGTCTCCGCCGACGACGCGCCAGCCTCGCGCGCGCAGGGCCGGGCGAAGACGGCCCCATCCGCAGGGCAGATCTAGCACCAGGCTATTCGGCGCGAGATCCAGAAGCTCGGCCAGGACAGCACCCTCGCTGGCAGCATCCTGCTCCTTGTCCTGATAGATCTCGAAGTAGAGCGGATGATCAAAATCCCTGGCGAACCATTCCATCGGCGATCCCAAACGTTGGCCTACAGCTTTTCGTTCGCGCCGCGGGTCAGCGACGCCCAGGCGCCCAGCAGCACCAGGAATGCCCCGCTGAACATGGCCGCGCGGTATCCCCAGGCGAAGGCGTCGGCCGCGGCAGATGGAGCAGAGGATGCGGCGGAAGACGATGCCTGCAGCAGCTTGCGCCAGCCACCCGGTCCCAGGCGGCTGGCAGCGATGCCTCCGAGGATGCCGACGCTCAGGGCTTGCCCGACGACGCGCATGGTCGCCATGAAGGCGCTGGCGCGGCTGAGCTGGCTGCGTTCGACGCTGCCCATGATGGCGCTGGTGTTGGGCGAGCTGAATACGCCCATGCCCAGGCCCACGACAGCCAGGGCGGCCATCACGTGGACCAGGCTCGCATCGCGGCCCATGAGCGCCAGCATTCCCATGCCGATGGCCGTGATCAGCATGCCCGCCGTGCTGAGCCATCGGGATCCCATGCGATCGCTCAGGCGTCCCGCGATGGGGCTGAAAGCCGCCTGCAGCGCGGGTTGGGCGAGCATCACCCACCCGGTCGTGCGGGCCGAACGGCCTTGCACCAACTGGAGCTGGGCGGCGGTCAGGATGGCGATGGCGTAGAGGGCCATGTAGTTCAGCAGCGCCGCGAGATTGGCCATGGCGAACAGCCGATGGGTCCTGAGCAGCTCCAGGTCCAGCATGGGATCCTCCCGCTTTCGCTCCTGGGCGATCAATAGCGCGAAACACGCGGCCGCGGCGGCGAGCATGGCCCAGCTGCGCAGCAGCCTCCATCCCCATTCGGAGGAGAAGGTGAGCGGCACCAGGAGGCAGAGCAGGAACAGCCCCAGCAGCGTAGCTCCGGGCAGATCCGAATGGGACGGCGAGGCTGCTCGGCGCGGCTCTTTGGGAAAGACGCCCAAGCCCCAGAGGTAGACGATCGCGCCGATGGGCAGATTGATGAGAAAGATCCAGGTCCAGCTGAAGCGCTCGACGAGGAATCCGCCCAGGGGCGGTCCCACGCTGAGCCCGACGTAGATGACCATGACGTTGATGCCCAGGGCGCGCCCGCGTTCCCGCTCGGGGAAGACGGCGGTGATGATGGCGGCCGAGGTGGCGCTCAGCAGCGCGGCACCGGCCCCCTGCACGATGCGGCTCAGGATCAGGGTGGCGCCGTTGATGCTGCAGGCCGCCGCCAGCGATCCCAGCGTGAAGACCAGGATGCCGGCGAGGTAGTAGCGCAGACGGCCGCCCCGGTCCGCAAGGCGGCCAAAGGGGATCAGCAGGATGGCCATGGATAGCAGGTACGCCGCCTGGACCCACATCGAGGCGGCGTATCCCAGATGCAGCAGTGGACCCATCTTGGGCAGGGCCACGGAGACGATGGAGCCATCCAGCGGTGCCATGAACGCCCCCACGGAGGTCAGCGCCAGGATGGTCCAGCGACGCTTCTGCATCCGTTCGTCCATGGCTTCCATATCCAACTCCCGGCTTCAGGATGACCTGAAATCCAGCGTTCGCCGATAGCTCTCCGCCGTTCGCCGAATCGCATCTACCTTCGTGCGTGGGGTTCCGTAGTCTGGTTTAGCGCAAGGAGGTTGCCTTGAATCTCGCACCCTGGTTCGTCTCCATCCCCAAGCCCTTTCTCCTGGCTCTTGCCGCTTTGGCGATTGCTTCCCCTCTTTCATCCCTATGGCCGGGCGCCTCGCGCCGGAACGGGAGGTAACCATGGAAACGCAGATGTTCTGCCGCGGGCACCGATATCGCGATGGCCTCGATGGCGAGGGCTCCATGCGCCGCCTGATCCGGCGGATTTTCTTCGGCGTAGCCGTCATGGCCGTGGGGGTGGTCTTCCTGTTGCACAACCTCGGGCTGGCGAAGCTGGATCACGTTTATCAATACTGGCCCATGTTGATCGCAGTCCTGGCGATTGGGCACTTCATCTCCCGTGGCGTGCTGTCCATGGGGGGGCATCTGCATCTGCTGGCGTGCGCGGCGCTCCAGATGGCGTGCCTGGAACGGTTCGATCTGATGGAGCGCTGGTGGCCCGCGGCCATCGTGTGGATCGGCATCATCATCGTCTTGCGCGCGCTGTTCCCAGGTAAGTCCCCGCAAATCTGTCACGATACGGATGAGAGGCAGTCATGAACACCGAATTCGAAACCCGCACCTACAGGGCCTTTTCGCCACGGCTTGTGCTGGGCATCGGCGTGATCCTGTTCGGCCTGATCTGCGCCCTGAATCAGATCCCCGCCATCCAGAATTCGCCCTTCCTGGATTTCGTGAAGAACCTTTGGCCCTTGATCCTTGTGGGCATGGGCATCGCCAAGATCCGTCAGTCGGAGAGCCGGAACAGCACCGGCGGGTACGCGCTGGTTGCGGGTGGCCTCTTTGGATTGCTGCTGACGCTGGGGCATGGGCACTTCGATCAGCTCATCGGTCCCGCGCTGTTGCTGACGCTGGGCATCTTTATCGTGCTGAACGCGCTCAAGCAGCACCGGCGCGTGCCTCCCGAACTGCAGCACAGCGAACACTTCTCCCAGGGCACGGCAATCCTAAGCGGCTTCAAGCACCGCGTTCTGTCCCAGGCCTTCAAGGGGGGAGAACTGACGGCCATCTTCGGCGGCTTTGAGCTCGATTTGCGCCAGGCTGCGATGGAAGGCACCTCGGTCCGCATGGATGTGTTCGTGCTCTTCGGTGGCGGCGAGATCCGGGTTCCCGAGGGCTGGGATGTGCTGGTGCAGGCCACGGCCATCGCGGGTGGCGTGGAGAACAAGGCAGGCGCGGTGTTGATGGAGGTGAGCGATCGGCCCCGCCTGGTCATCACGGGCACGATCCTCTTCGGTGGTATCGAGATCAAGCGCTAAGGCTATCCGGCATGCATCCGCTTCTTTCCAATCGCAAACGTCTGGGCGCCTACCTTCTCGGGTGGGTGCCCTGCTGGGCGCTCCAGGCCCTTCAATTGCTGGTCATGCACTGGCCGCTGCACTTCGCGCTGGTCCTCGCAACCCTGAGCAGCGCGCTGGGGGCCGCCCTGTTTTTCACCAGCGGCTATCTGTGCAGCGCCTTGCCCTTGCGTCAAGGGCGCCAACCCTGGGTCATCGGCAGCGCCATCGGGCTCGCCGCCGTATTGATGGGCGCGTTGTGGGCGTGGCTGGTGCTTCGCTTCGTGGTGCTGGCCAGTTACTGGAAACCCCTTGGGGATCTCGTGCGCTGGGCTCCGACCAATTCGGGCATGTTCATGGGGTTGGTCGGCACGGGTGCGCTTTTCTACCTGGTGATCGTGGCGCTCAACTATGTGCTGATCAGCCAGGACCAGCGCCAGGAAGCCGAGCGCACCGAGCAGAACCTGCGCGTGATGGCGCGCGAGGCGGAGCTGAAAGCCTTGCGCGCCCAGCTCAATCCCCACTTCCTATTCAATAGCCTGAATTCCATCAGCGCGCTGACGACGCTGGATCCCAAACGCGCCCGCGAGATGTGCGTGCTGCTATCCGATTTCCTGCGCAAGAGCCTGCGCCTGGGCGAACGCCCCACGGTCAAGCTCGCCGAGGAATTGGAAATGGTGCGGGCCTATCTGTCCATCGAGCAGATCCGGTTCGGCTCCCGCCTCTCCGTGGAATGGGATATCGCGCCGGGTGCGGAAGACGCTGTGCTGCCGACGCTGCTGTTGCAGCCTCTGGTCGAAAATGCCATCAAGCATGGCATTGCGGCCTTGGCCGAAGGCGGGACCATTCGCATCGCTGCCGCGCGCAAGGGTGCCTTCCTGGAGGTTCGTGTGGAAAACCCCACCGATCCTGACGCCGAACACCCCGTCGGGCTGGGCATGGGATTAAGGCAAGTGAAATCCAGGCTCCAGGGCCGCTATGGTTCCGAGATCTTTTTCGACGCTGCGCAAAAAGATGGCCGCCATTGCGTGCTGCTGGCCTTTCCCACCGAGGTGAATCCATGACGGAACGAACCTACACCGCGCTGATCGTGGATGATGAAGAACTGGCTCGCGCTATCGTGAAGGAGCATCTGGCCACGCATCCCGAGATCACCGTGCTGGCTGAATGCGCCAATGGATTCGACGCCGTGAAGGTCGCCACGGATCTGAAGCCGGATCTGGTCTTCCTGGATATCCAGATGCCAAAGCTGGATGGCTTCGAGGTGCTGGAATTGCTGGATCCCCAGCCCACGGTTATTTTCATCACGGCCTACGATCAGCACGCCCTGCGCGCTTTCGAAGTCCACGCCGTGGATTACCTGATGAAGCCCTTCGGGCTGGATCGCTTCGAGGAGGCCCTGGTGCGCGCGAAGGCGCGGCTGGACCAGGGGCATCCGGCGGGGCCGCAGCCCTCGGAGCTTTCGGCGACCGCCAAGAGCGAATGGCCCCTGGATCGTCTGGTGGTGCGCGATGGCGCCAAGGTCACGCTCATCCCCATGACCAAGCTCGACTACATCCAGGCCCAGGATGACTACGTGCTGCTGAAGACGCCTGAAAAGGGACATCTCAAGCAGCAGACCCTGGCCAGCCTGGAAGCCCGCCTGGATCCCAAACGATTCCTGCGGATCCATCGCTCCTACATCATCCAGCTCGATCGTCTGGCGCGCCTGGAGCAGACGCCTTCCGAAAGCTGGGTGGCCGTGCTGAATGATGGAACCAAACTGCCCGTGAGTCGCAGTGGCTACGCGCGCTTGAAGGAGACACTCGGGGAGGGCTGAGTCACTTGGAACGCCGATGGGCTTGATCTGTTTTTAATATTGAAAAAAACAACAATACAGATAGGGTAGTCCATTCGGGCTGCCCGACCCTTTGCGCCTTCGGCGCCATGTTTTCAACGGGACCCGCGACTGGAGTCCCGTGATGCCGAACCGATCCCGCGCCTATTCTCTGCCCGCGCTGACCTGCCTGGTTGCCGTCTGCTCCGCGCCGCTGGCGCACGCTTCGGGATTCCAGCTGCGCGAACAGAGCCCCAGCGCCCAGGGCACCGCCTTTGCGGGCATCAGCGCCGGGGGCGAGGACGCCAGCGTGGTTTTCTTCAATCCCGCCGCCACGGCCCAGTTGGAGGGCTTCCAGTTCTCCCTGGGCGCCAGCGAGGTCATGCCCAGCGCGAAGTTCAAGGATGGGTCCGCCAGCCGTGCCGCTGTCTTTCCTTCGGTGCTTCGGCCCATCTCCGGAGCCGCGAATACGCCCAACGCAGCCCATGCTGAGGCCCTGCCTGTGGTCGCCGCCACCTGGCAGATGAACCGGCAGATCAGCCTCGGCTTTTCCCTCAATGCGCCCTTTGGCATGGCGACGGATTACGACGCCGCCTTCATCGGCCGCTACCATGCCCGCAAATCCGACCTGGCGGTGATCGACTTTGCGCCCTCTGTTGCGTGGCGCATCAACGACCAGTGGTCCATCGGCGGAGCGGTTGTGGCGCGCAAGGCCACGGCGGAGATCAGCAATAACGTGGATTTCGGCGCCATCGGGGCCGCCCTGGGGGTTCCCGGCGCGCTGCCTGGCCAAGCCGATGGCCTGGCCACCGTGAAGGGAGATCGCTGGGCGACCACCTATCGGCTGGGGCTCATCTACCAGCCCACCGCGAACCTGCGCCTGGGTCTCTCCCATCAGGCCAGCAGCAGCACCCGGCTGGAAGGCACCGTTCACTATGACCGGGTGCCTGCGGCGCTGGGCGCGGTCTTCCGCGATGGCAACGCTTCTGCGGAAATCGATCTGCCCGCCACCACCTCGCTGGGGATGCAGTGGAAGGTGTCTGGCGCCGTCACTGTCATGGGAGAAACTGCCCGCACGAACTGGTCCCGCTTTGAAGAACTTCGCGTGAAGTTCGCCAGCGGCCAGGCGGATTCGGTGACGCACGAGGCCTGGCGAAACACCTGGTTCGCCTCCATGGGCGTGGCCATCCAGTTCAGCGAAGCCCTCACCTTGCGGACCGGTCTTGCCATGGATCAGGGCGCCGCTCCGGACGCCACGCGCACGCCGCGCATTCCCGATGGCGACCGCATCTGGATTTCCACGGGCCTGGGCTACCGGTTCACGTCCCGTGTCGCCATGGATCTGGCCTACACCCACATCTTCGTGAAGGATTCCACGGTCCAGCTTTCAACCGGCACCAGCGCTGCCAATCCCGACTTCTTCCGCGGCAATCTGGATGGGCGGTATCAGAACCAGATCGATATCCTGGCGATTCAGACGCGCATGCGCTTCTGAATCGTTTCCTCGGGCCAGCCTCCGTCGCCCCTTCCGCGCGTACAATCCCATCTTTGGAGATGGCGGCATGCACTACGAATTCGGACCCGGCGACCGCGTGCGCCTGACCCGCGCGGGCGTGACGCTGTATGGCGGAGCCTGGCCGCATTGGGTTCCCGAGACCCAGGGTGGCGGCAGTGCTGGCACGGTTCTGATGGCTGCGGATCGCCCCCATAAGCCGGGCGCATCGCCTCGGCCCTACTATGTTCGATGGGATAACGGCGTGGAGAACAGCTATCGCGTCGAGGATCTGGAAGCCGCCGAGATTCCTGATGAGGCTTCAGATCACGCTGGCGCAAACGAGGCCGACGACATCGAGGATGAAGCGGGCGGGGGGAATGTCATCCCGTTTCGGCGGTTTTAGCGGCACATCGGGAGAACTTCATGGAACGTCCTTTGGTGGCCGTCGTTGGCGCGGGGCAGGGCATCGGCCGATCCGTGGCGCGCGCCTTTGCAGACCACGGATTTCGAGCGGCCCTGGTGTGCAAGCCGGATGCGGATGAAGCCGCCTTCCTGGATGCGATGGGAGATGGTGGCGTGGTGCTGCGCGGCGATGTGGGCGATCCCGCCGCGCTGGATGCCTGTCTGGATGAGATCGCCGCGCGTGTCGGCTTTCCTGATGTCCTGGTCTACAACGCTTCGCTTGGCGCGCCTGGAGGGCCTTCCACTCTGGATATCGCCGATCTTGAGCGCCACTTCCGCGTCAATGTGACCGCGGCCCTGCGCTGTGCCCAATGGGCGCTGCCGGCCATGCGCGGACGCGGCCGCGGGACGCTGTTGTTCACCGGTGGAGGGTTGGCGCTGGATCCGAAAGGGGGCGAGGCCAGTCTTTCCATCGGCAAGGCGGGCCTGAGGAGCCTAGCGCTTTGTTTGGCCCAGGAAGTCGAGCCAGAGGGCCTTCACGTCGCCACCGTCACTGTCTGTGGTTTTGTGCAGCCGGGCAGTCTCTTTGATGCGGATCACGTGGCGGCACAATTCTGGGCGCTGTATACGCAACCGCGGGATCGGTGGGAGCGGGAGGTCATCCTGCGTCCTTCCGCTTAGACTGTATCCATGTCGTACCAAGACCATCTGACCCCGGGTGGCGGGGCTGCCACCAAGACCCGTTCCCGCGCCAAGCTGCAGCCGCCTGCCATGTGGAAGGTGATCTTGCACAACGATGACTACACAACTCAGGATTTCGTTGTCTGGGTTCTGACCACGGTGTTCCGAAAAGCGGAACCCGAGGCCGTTCGCATCATGCTCGATGTCCACCAGCAGGGGCGCGGCGTTGCCGGCGTCTACCCGCATGACATCGCCGACACCAAGATCGCCCAGGCCAGGGCTCTCGCGGAACAGCAGGAATTCCCCCTTCTGTGCACGATGGAGCCGGAGTGAATCCAGTTACGGGCCACCAAGTTCCTATGGCTGGCGCGTCCCCATCGGGTTTGTGAACTCGGGATCATCCAGACGATGCTGGCGCAACGCGGATTGAGTGGTTTTGGAGCTGCCGCGCTTGCCGACTTTGATGGATCCCGGTGTGGATTGAAACCAGTCGTTGGGCCCCAGGAAGTTATGGAACCCCTCACACATGGGAAGCTTCCAGAAGCCGTTCTTGGGATCTAGAGGCTGAAGATGGGGATGTTTTCCGGAGGCATACCCGTATTCATCGGTCTGCAGGCTCCAGGCAATATCCTTTTGGTGGGCGGGCGCATAAAAATAAACACTGCCGGACTTGAGATCAATTTTCCGCTCATCCAACAACGCTCCCTTGGCATCCCGGGCGGTCAGAATATGCTCGCCGGAACGAACCCGAAGCTTCTGATAGTTGTCATTGGCATCGGATTCCCGCAAAGACTGGCGCAACTCCTGGTTGATGGGCTTCCCATCAATGGACACCTGCAGGGTTGGGGAATCGGAAGCGTTGACCAGCGCCAGCAAGGGGTGGGTGTAATACCAGAGGTAGACGCCGCCGCCGATCCCCAGGCATAGGGGAATGAATAGAAGGAGTCTCCATTTGTAGATGGCCTGGGTGGTTTGACCGATTTTGACGAGCAAGCTCATGCATAACCTCGATGAATGGTGGTGGGTTTGTTGCGATGTAGGCACAGTGATGTGATGGTAAAACACCACGATGCTGAAGTCTATGTTGTATTCATTTTCGTGTGCGTCTACTGGGGCCGGACAAGCCTGTGAGAGCGTTTCGTCGCCATAAAAAGCGAGGCCGCTGGGCGGCCTCGCTTTGGGGTTTGTGAGCCAAGTTCTCAAGCGCACTAGCAACAGCGAATTGCGAAGAATAGACGGTGCGGGCTTACTCCGATCGCACTACTTGAAGAGGAGTTGTGAGTAATGGTAGAGATCCATTTTCCACACTTCCGGATCATGTTTGCCGGGGTTGATATGCCAGATGTGGTTGATGCCGGCCTTTTTCAGCTCGCCGTGGGCGCGCTGGCTGAAGCTCAGAAGGCCGTCATTGTCTCCACAGGCGATGTAGATCAACTTCATTGATTTGAGGGTGTTCGCATCCTTGAAGAGTGGGCTGCGTGTATTGGGGGCCGACGAAAATCCACCCACCCATCCGAAGGTCTCAGGGTGGCTTAATCCGATGTTCAGCGTCTGTCCGCCGCCCATGGAAAGCCCGCCGATGGCGCGATGCTCGGGGCCCTTCTTGACTAGGTAGTTGGCTTCGATGAAGGGGATGACATCGTTCAGGAGATCGCCCGTAAAGTTCTCGAAGGCCGGAGCCGCTTGGTAGATATTGCCTTCGGCCCGGTCATTCGCCTGAGCTCGGCCGTTGGGGAATACCACGATCATCGGCTTGATCTTTTTCTCTGCCATCAGGTTGTCGAGAATGGCCTCCGGCGCGCAGCACTTCTGCCATTCCAGTTCGTCGCCGCCGATGCCGTGGAGCAGGTAAAGCACGTCATAGCTGGCTTTGGGGTCATAACTGGGAGGCGTGTAGACCAGCAGCTTTCGCTGGGTTCCCACCGTCTTTGACGCGTAATCACGCAGCTCGGTGCGCCCATGAGGAATGTTTTCCCGGCGGACGTCAAAACCTGCGGGCGGCACGGGGAAGACCGGCCGGTCCTCAGGGCCCAGGGATTGTGCCACGGGGCGGAAATTGGGCTCCTGGGCCCCCATGGGCAGGACGGAGACCCCGAGTGCTAGAAGTGCAAGTCGTGCTTTGGTTGGGATTATGGTCATTCCATCTCCTTCGTGAAACCGGTTTCAAGCAGCCCAATATAGTTGGTTTCACCGCCGGCTCAAAGGCGATTTTTGGGACCGCTACGGCGCTCAAGGGATTGGTGGCGTTTCAAATCAGGGTCAATGAAGAGGCTCAGGTGGCGTAACTCAACTCCGAGCCCTGTCCCGGTTGTCGGCCTGGGTCTGTATCGTCTCGATTTGATGATCCCGGTGCGATTACCGACTTTTCGTTCACCTGTCGGAATCGCCGCAATCGCCTGTTGCCGCCTCCGAGCAAATGCCAACAAGCCGAAGTCATCTTGCAATTCAAGACATTCCGGCCTGTTGTGTGTGTTTCTTGCCCTTGGTGGCCCCACAGAGATTCGAACTCTGGACCAAGCGGTTATGAGCCGCCAGCTCTGACCGCTGAGCTATAGGGCCACTGCCATTGTAGCGGCGTGAATGCCGACTGACAGGGGATTCTGTTGGGGCTATGCTCGGGGGATTCCGGAGAATCCCAATGCGAACACTCATGGCTGCTGTTCTGCTCGCCTGCCTGCCGATGATGGGGGCGAATGCCAAGCCCAAGGTGAAAATCACGACCAATCTCGGGGCTTTCACGCTCCAGCTTGAACCCGAGGCTGCACCAAAGACGGTAGAGAATTTCATGGGGCTCGTCCGCAAGGGGTTCTACAACGGCACGATCTTCCATCGCATCGCGAAATATCCGGCGATCGTCCAGGGCGGGGGATACACCGCGCCGGGCCGCCAAAGGATGACGAATGCTTCGGTGACCAACGAGGGGGATTTGGCCAAGAGTAAGGGCCTGCACAACCGACGCGGTACCGTCGCCATGGCCTACTCGCCAGGGAATCCCCTAGGTGCCAAGAGCCAGTTCTTCATCAACGTGAAGGACAACCTGGCGCTGGATTTCAAGACCAAGACCATGACGGGCTATGGGTTCTGTCCGTTCGCCAAGGTGGTTCAGGGCCTGGAGATCGTCGACAAGATCGCCAAGGCGAAGACCAAGCCGGGCCAGGAAATCCCTGTGGATGCGATTACGATCCTGAAGGCGGAGGAAACGAATTAGGCCAGCCCGAGGCGGGCGGCCGTGGGCGGTCATGGGCCGCCAGGGCTTGGGTTCAGTGTTTTCCGATCCAGCGGGTCCCCGTGGGGGCGGCAAAGGAGAAGGCCTGCGCGGGAATCGAAGCCGGTGTTCGGGGATGTTGAAGTTCCAGCACCTGCTTTGCCCCCGTCGTATCCATCCACTGGATGCGGCGCAGGAACCCGCCCTTGCCCTCCAGTTCCACGGCTGGAATCCCTTTCCGCTTGGGTTCCAGTTTCAATTTTTCGTTCGTGACCGGCTGAAGGCGATAGGTTGTCTCCACTGCCTTCACATCCACCAGCACATTCAGCAGGGGCATGTCTTCCGAGGCCGCACGCAACTCGGTCTTCTGGGCCGTTCGCGCGCCCGGGTCGTATTGGATCAGGCTTCGTCCGTCGCACAGGAGGAGCAGGCCGGATGCGTAGGCGACGCGCAAGCGCCCTCCACGGGCCAACTGGATTTTCCCCGACCGCTTGATCGATCCGAAAACTGCGCTGTCCGAGGTCTGGACGAATTCGCTCTCCATCCGCTCCAGCTTCGGCAGCGCGAGCCACCAGGAGGGGAGATTGCCTGCGTGCAGCCCCGCTGGTGCGAGCAGACACGCAAGCCCGGTTCCGCGAACCCATCGATCAAAGAGCTTCTGCAATTCAGTTCCGCTTCAGTTCGACGGATAGTTTGGCGATCGCCCCTTTTCCGGGGGCCGATTTGTGGATTTCGCCTTGGGCGATGACACGGTTCTGCTGCCGCACTTCCACGAAGACTTCCAGATCGTGGCCATCCAGTTCTGCAGGGAGCGCGATCCGCAGGGTTCCAGCGGCAGCCAAGTTGATGTGCGTGAGATCGCCCAACAATGACGCTGCCGAGGTCTTCGGGGCCAAGCCCATCGCTTTGGGGCGTGCCAAAGGTGGTGTGAGGGCGACCACCATGGGGTTGACCACCGGCTTGGCAGGGCTCGCAGCTTTCGGCGCCACCACCGGCGCTGCAACGGAAGGAAGCGCTAGCGCCGGGATGGAGATGTGCGGCACCTCTGGAACGACCACGGCACCCGGATCCTTGCCATTCATGGGTTCGGAAGCCAGGATGTCGGTCGCGGTCGGAAGATCGGCAAGGCTCAATGGCTGCGGAGCAGGAGCAGTTGGAGGCGGCGCCTGGGGGGGAGCCGCAGGCCGGGCCACATCGGATTCGCTGAAGTGATGGGTCTTGATGTGCGCAAGGGCCAGCTTGGTGATGCCGCGCAGCGTCTCGAAAACCCCTGTGCCGTCCTGCGCTACGCTCATGAAGCTGGGGTGTCCCGTGGGGTTGAGTTCGCGTTCCAGTTCTTCAGCGGGCACCACGTTCTTGAGGTCCCGCTTGTTCCACTGGAACACCATCGGGATGTCCCGCAGGGAAAGGCTGAGTTCCTTGAGGTTGGCCTCAAGGTTCTGCAAGCTCTCCTTGTTCGCGTCGAACATGGGCACTTGGCTGTCCGCCACGAAAACAATGCCATCGACGCCCTTGAGCACCAGCTTGCGGGTGGAGTTGTAGAACACCTGGCCCGGAACGGTGTAGAGCTGCAACTTGGCCTTGAATCCCCCGATGACGCCGACATCCATGGGCAGCAGATCGAAGAAAAGCGTGCGATCCGTCTCCGTATTGAGAGAAACCATCTCTCCACGTGCCTTCTGAGACGTCTTGCCGTAGATGGTGTTCAGATTCGTGGTTTTTCCACATAGACCCGGACCGTAGTAGACGATTTTGGCCGTCATCTGGCGGGTTGCGTGGTTGAAGAACACCATCGTCCGATCCTCGGAGTTATGGGCTGAGTGTAACCACATCGCGCCTTGCGCTCAAACACCTCTATTCAAAACGAGCATTCGAGCCCATTTCCTCTGCGCGGCCTGCGATCATCAAGGATCTGGAGCGATGGCGAATGATCGAACTGGCATTGATTCCCGGTGATGGCGTGGGCCCCGAGGTCATGGGAGAGGTGATTTCCGTGCTGGCCTGGGCGCAGGCGCGTGGACGGGCGTTGCGCTGGGCTATTTTTCCTTATGGGGCGGAACATTTTCTGGAAACGGGCGAATCACTTTCAGACGAGCATTTCGCCCAGCTTCGCGATGAATTCGACGCCATCCTGTTCGGCGCGGTGGGAGATCCGAGGATTCCTGACGGGCGCCATGCGGATGCGCTGCTGCTGCGTCTCCGACGGGAACTCCAGCTGAACGTGAACTTCCGTCCATGCCATCCCTGGCTGGACAGGCTATTCCCTCTCAAGGGCATTCCGGCTCGGGATGTGAACATCGAAGTGTTTCGTGAAAATACGGAAGGTCCGTATTGCATGCAGGGCGAATCGAGCGAAAGCCGCGGCGTGGATTTCGCGGTCCATACGCGGACGGCCATCGAGCACCTATTGACCGCGGCGTTCCAGCGCGCGGAAACCATCCATGGCGCCGTGGCGCTGGCTCACAAGGCCAATGTTATGAAACACGGTCATGGCCTATGGATGCGTGTCTTCAAGGAAATCGCGGGTCGT
>Ga0116170_10001532_pt1 | contig 23306 bp, 28 predicted proteins | sample AD_JPNHW1_MetaG_FD_89797 | JGI IMG/M metagenome (GOLD analysis project Ga0116170, IMG submission 89797) | Active sludge microbial communities of municipal wastewater-treating anaerobic digesters from Japan - AD_JPNHW1_MetaG | ecosystem: Engineered > Bioreactor > Anaerobic > Digestate | place... | reverse complement strand
TTGCCGCAGCAAGCTTCTCCGTATCTTCTTTATTGCTGGCCATATTCGTCGCCCCCTATCGTCCAACAAATACCTTGAGTTCCTGCGCCTGGGCGTTAAAGGAAATGCCCGTGATTGCCTGATATCCAGCGTACGTTTGCTCCGTTGCCCACCGGCTCACGCCGTCCTCTGCCACCCGCTCGGTCAGCACTTCCACCGGGTTCAGCGCTCCCCGCGCGCCCAGTACCGCCGTCAAGTCCCCGAAGGCAACCGCATCCACCGGATGCACACAGATCACCAGCAGATCAACCGCCGTCATGGTCGTGGGGCTGCACAGCGTCACATCCCCGATTTCCGTACCGTTACTCAGCCGTATCTTCATGCGGTTCATCCTTTCCGGCTTCGGGCGTTTTTTCGTCCGTGATTGCTGTGGCAATGGTCTGCATGGCTGTCACCTTCAGGCTAATTTCTTCCATCGTCCGTACCGGAATCAATTCCAACAGGCGTAGCGCGCTGTCGAGCCGGTTCATATTCACCTGTTTCATGCTGCGTTCTCCTTCTTGTTGCGTTATGCCCATGTCAGTACGTTTCGGTAGGTTCCGCCGATGTTGATGCTGTTCAGGCTGACCGTATGCCCGTTCAGGTAGAAGGACGATGCGTGCAGGTCCGCGCAGTATAGGGAATTGGCCGATATCGTCCCGTCAAAATAGGATAGGATCGTCGCCAGATTGGCTTTCATGGAGGCGTAATCCGTTTCCATCGCGCTTGAATCAATCGCGTGCGAGCTGATTTTGTACACGTTGATGGAATAATTGGTGACCGCCTCACCAGCGAGCGTGTTGTCTGCGCCGTAGGTCACTGACCCCGCGTCCACGCTTCCCCGGAAATGCCCTTCCGCGCAGTACAGCGCGCCCGCCTTCGTCACCCCGAAGCTCGCGCCGATCTTGAAACGCCAGTCCTTTCTCTCCCCGCTGTCCGTAATCTCAGTTGCCTTCAAAATATCGGCGTTCCCCCAGTACAGCGTTGGGGCCACGCTGTCGCTGTTGGCGCCCAGATACTGCCCGGTGGCTCCGATGGTAAAGCCGCCGATTTTCCCGCCCGTCACAATCAAAAAGCCGCTGGTATCCACCGAAAAGGTTTCGTTGATGCTCACGTATCCGGTCAGGCTGATCTTGTTGGCGGAAATGGCGATTTCTTCCGCGCTCTGGTTGATGGTGCTGATAACGCTGTTCTTGGATACTTTCGTCTGAATCAATTTAGCCGTCTGCGTGATGTAAGACGTATAATTATCAAGCGACACATATCCGTTGAGCGCCCCGTCCGCTTTTACCGCCTGATCGATCACCGTCGAAACGCTTTCCGCCATGTTGTCGGTGTCGATGTTTGATAGAACTGAACTGAGCGTCTTTTGCAGCGTGTAGATGTATTCAATCAGCGTGCTGATCTTTTCATCCGTTGTTTTTTTGGAATCGATATCGGGCATTTTGACGTCAAATCTCATACTTGTCACTTCCCGCCGAGATACGCTTCGCAATGGAGAACAGCGAAAATTCGCCCTTTCCCTGAATGCGGAGCTTCACCGTTCGACAACGTTTTGTCGTAATCGGCAAAACCATGTTTTGCGGACGGATCACGGCAGTATGATAGATTTCAGTCCACGCCCCAAATCCGTTATACTGGATCAGCACTTTCATGCTGCTTCCCAACGCCAGATCAACCGAAAGCTGAATCCCCGAAATGTATTTGGTATAGGGGTTTTCCGTCCCAATGTCCCCCGTTTCAAGCATCCATTCAATCGGGCCTTCCAGCGCTTTTCCGGCATCCCCGTATTCGTCCAGCGTACCGCGAGCGCTGTATAGAATATTGTCTGCAATGAAATAAAGCTCTCCGCCAAGCTGAACAAACCAGCGAACATTGAGGTTATCCTCTTTGCTCCAGGTCTGGTTTTCGGTGTCGTATACAAACAGCGAATGCTCGCCGTTTTGTTTTTCCATGCAGATGTAATAATAGCGGCCCCACGCCCCCGCGACGGCGTTCCGATACGTTTCGTTCCCAAGCGCGGCCGATATCCCGTTGGGCAAAGACTGCGCGAACGCGCATACATCGTTGAGCGCCCGATAATACAGAACCTCGTTCACAACGCAGAGGCTTTTTCCGGACCCTTGCGACACTCCCCGCGCCCCGGTATCCGATAGGGTAAAATTGCTCGGAATGGTTCCAAGAATTTGGTGGATGATGTTCTCCTTGAAAAAGAACACATTGCCCAGGTGCGTTGCCGCTCCCGTGAACGGCCCCGCGCTCCCGACCGTCACCGCATAACTGTCGGTGGAAATCCCTCTGTACTGATACCAGTTCTTCGCATCGCCAAGCGCACAGGCATAAATTTCGTTATTCGCGCTGTTGCAGCCCCAGAGTCGGTTGTTGCTTTCCGTGATGTATTCCATGTCCGGGGTGTATCGGTCAACCGATACCGGAACGCTGTTCACCGCGATTGCCTGCGCAATGACGGCGGTGATCACAATCCAATCCTCCCCGCGCGCGGTCAGGAAAAAATCCCCGTTTAGCGCTGCGTTATCCATCCCCGCGATGGTTACGCTGTCATATTGCGAAAAGTCCGCGCCAATTCCGGGTGCGATGATCTTGACATACACGGTTTGGATGGTTGTCCACATGGACAGGCTCGTGCTGTATTGTTTCAAAATGGAGGTTTCGCCGCTGATGTCCAGCCAATAATCCCCGTTTTCGGGTGCATCGGGGGCAGTGGAGCTGGCCGTATAGCTGGAGTAGGCGTTTCCATCCGATCGGCACAGGACGGCGCTTACCGCTCCCGCGCTGACGTAGTGCGCTTCCAAAGGGCCAAACTCTCCTGTGCGCGTGTTGTAGTATACCTTGTCCGGCCAGATGACGATATTCGCGCCCATGCGCATAACCTTTTTTTCCGTGTCCGTAACCGTCCCTACAGCTTCTCCGTTGTAATACAGGGTCGTACCGTCCACCCAACCCAGTTTATCATTGGCAAAAAGTCCGTTTGCCTTCTCCAACTTTCTGAGAATCCCACGCGCGTGACGGGAGCGGATTACCGGGAGGTATTCTCCGGTGACGTTCTTCTGGTCAAAGAATTCTGTGGAATTGATTCTCATTCCATGGTTGTATCCCGTAAACCCGTTTACGCCATCCATGCTTGACGTAAGCGGTTTCAAGGCCGGAAGCTCGATCATCGACGAACGCTCCCTTCTATACCGTAATCCATCCGCTATTCAGATCGGCATGGCTTTGGGCCACGCTCGCTGCATAACTGTTTTTGTAGCTGTTGAACAGCTGCATTTCGTTCGCGTATCGGTCGTATTCCTCATTTTGGTTGTCGACCATGGCCGATAGCCAAAACAGGTAGATTTGTTCAAACGGGAAAGGCACCAGCAAAACGGTATTCAAGTCCGTGTCCACGGAATAGGCTTTGCTAAGCGTTGGCATGCCCGCTCTGCCCTGATGAACGGATTGGCTGATTTGCCCGTCCAGATCGCTGATCCAGCTGACAAGCGTTTCCTGACTGTAGGCATTGGGCTTCGCCGCCTGAAACCGGGTTAACAGTTCACGGATGATCATCAAACATCAGCTCCGTTCCAATCGCAACGCCCCAGTCCTGCCCTGGACAAGCGTCTGTACCAGCGTTGCATGCAGAGGGGGAAACGCCCCCTCTGTGATTCAGCTCAGTTCCGGGATATCGGCGTTCAGCGCTTTAGCGGTCTGCTCAATCAGGCGAATCGTCGCGGCATCCTGCGTCGCGCTTTCCTTGATGGCCATGTAGACGTAGTAGGGCACGGTAACCACTACGCCGCGAGGCAACTGATTGGGCACGCCGTTAATCATCACGTAAAGGTCACGGCTGTACCGTTCGTTATCCTTGAACAACTGAATGCGAACCATCTGCCGGGGATTCTCACCCTCATAATCATCTCCGGACGGAACCGCTTTGTCCTTGCCGGCCAATTTTGCGTTGGCCGCGGCGAGCTGCGCTTTGAGTTTCGCAATCTCGTTGCGGCTTTTGCGGTCAGAATCCTCCGAAGCCGGTTCGTCCGTTGCGGTTTCTTCCAAGATGGCTTTGTTGTCTTCTGCGGAAATGGTAGCGCTATCGGTCTTCTTCATTCAAGCCTTCTCCTTTCAGGACGGGCGCAGCGGAAAATTCCGCTACGCCCCGCAAACTTAGTTACTTTCGGCAACCAGACCCATGCTGGTCGTGTGCTCCACCCGCACCATGTACGCCTCAATCAGGCGCTCGGTCACCTTGGTGGCCTTCCAACCCACGGACCCCACAAGGTTCAGCGCGTCCTTATAGCCAAGCGGTTTCACGACGTGCTGCAAGCCCATGTTGCTTACCTCGGTTGTGCCGTAAGCATTCATGGCCAGGAATACCGTGCAGTAGATCGCGCTGCCGTCCCGCCCCGCGCCGTAACCGCAAATCATGGCGTTTGCCGCAACGCTCTTGACGGCGGCGGTTACCACGAACTTCGCCGTGCCGGGATCGCCTGCGGTTACGCTGACCAGCGTCGCCTCGTTCCCGCCAACATACATCTTCACCGTGCCCGCCGCAATTTTCGCGGTCAGTTCCGCCGCCTGCGCGACGGTGATCGCCTCGTTGGTGAAAATGCTTGTGCTGCCGGTAGCGTCAAGTGCAGTTTTCAAGCTCATTCGGCACACGCCGTTCCCGGCGGAACCGAAGAAATATTCGGGGCCGATGATCTTGGCTTCCGTGGATTCCATGAAGCCGGCGTCATACAGTTTCCCGATAGAACCGTTGTAGATCTTGTCAGGGTTCACGTACTTCTGCGCTTCCAGCCATTCCTTGTTGCCCATCATATCGGCGATGGTGTCCGGGTGGATAATGCAGGGGTACAGGGCGTTGATCTTCTTGGCGTTGTTCCGCTTCAGGATGTTCACTGCCTTCCGGATCACAGAAGGGGTAAACAGGCAGTTGGCGTTGACATTCGCGCGGAGCAGGACTTCCGTTTCCACGTCGCTCACCACTTGAGGAGCGAACATCTTGTTGGTGCCGCCGCACACAACCTCGCGGGAAATGGTGTCCAGCGTGCGACCCGCCTGGCTGCCAAGCTCGACCGTCGCGCGCTCCACCACAGGGTCCATCAGCGTAGCCGACACCAAATCGGTGTAGGGCACAAAGTCGCCGTACTGCTGAATGGAAGCCGTCAGCGAGTGCATGGAGAGCTTGCTCCCGATCGGGACAACACCTTCCACGATAGGCGTCAACGCCTTGGGAAGGGGATCAAAGTACCGGAACTCAATCGTTTTGCCGCTTCCCGAAGGAATCGGGTACGAAGCGGCGTATCGGTCGTACAGAAGCTCAGGTTCCGCGAAATCGAGCAGCCGTTGATGGTAGTACGTTTTCATGCCATCGGAAAGCTCCGGGTTGGTGCTCTTGTTGAGCACATCGTCAAAAAGCCGCAGGTTCAGCCGAAGCGAGGGCGCAAACCCCGCTTCAATGTCGATCATGGGCAGGATCATTTGGGTTTTCATAGACTTCCCTCCGTTTCTTTCTTCGGGAAGCCACCTACCGGTTACAGTTCAATGGCTTCCCCACGAAGCGCGCGGCGAGCAAGATCGTCGCGTTCTTCCCTTGTCAGTTTGCTGACGTCTTTTTTCAGGCTCGCCGGGGTTGTGCTGTGCAGCCCGTTTTCAGCCGGCCGCATTCCCCGCGCCCTGATGGTATCCAGCGTCTGCTGCTGGGTCATTTTGGCAATCATCCCGCTCGCGGCGGTGATTCTCGCATCCCGCTGTTCCGGGTGTACGGTTTCATAGGCGGTCTGAACGTCGATCAAGCCGCTTGCCATCAGTTTGAAAAACCGTTCCCCCGTCTGGGGGTCGTTCATCTCAGCCAGAAGATCCAGCTGAGGGTAAACCGCCTTGGCCTTCTCAGCCTGATCGTTCCATTCGGTAAGCTTCCGATCCCGCGCCTCGTCGCGTTGTCGGTCCGCTTCCTCCTGGTTGCGCCGGGCCAGCTCGGATTCCAGGGTCTTGACATGCTTGAGCTGTTCGACCGTCATGCCGCGTTCTTCGGCTTCCTGCTCGAAGTACGCGGTGTCCGATTCGATGGCCTTAAGGAGCGCGGGCACATCGCCGGGCTTTGTGCCGTATTTCCCCTCCAGCGCTTGCAGCACCGGGTTTACCTCGTTGAGCCGGGCTTCGGTGTGCTTGGCCGATTTGAAACGCGCGTCCAACTGCTTATTGAAATCGGCAGAGAATAAGTCCTTATTCTCCCCCTTGAATTTCTCATAAGCGGCGAGCCGCTCATCCCCCTTGTCTGTGCTCACCTGCGCGCCCGGGATTGCTTCGGCACTGGCATTCAGCCCGGTCGCGGCGCCTTCTGCCCCCGAGCTGGCCCCGGCGCCATCCCCCGCGCCACCGTCAAAAAAGCGAAGATTCAGCCTTAACATTTGTTTGTCCTCCTGCCTTTCGGCCTGCCGTCTTTCCGGCGTGTCCGTTAATTTGCCCTGATGGGCCTGCCGTCTTCCCGGCGTGTAACCTTATTCTTTCACATATTCCTGAAATTCGCGCCCCACCGACACGGAATCCGGATATTGATTTGCAAGCATCGCGCAACCAGACGCGATTCCGCTGAACAATCCCAATACCTGGGGGAACCCTTCGTCGGTCGCTACGATTTCAACCGACACTGCTCCGTCCCGCTCATTCATGCAGTTGTGCTTGACGCTTTGAATGTTCCCACGCTTGCTTTCGTCCATTACGCCCTGCATAAGCGTTTGGGCAAGCATGGACGCCGCCGCGCATACCAGGTCATTTCCCCCGGTTCTGGGCGCGTTGGCGTGTCCGGAGAAGGTTGCGATGAAATGCCGGTGATTCTGCCTGAATACGATCTTGGTCATGTTGCGCTCCTTTTCACTCTGGGTGTGCTTTGGGCGGCCGCCTGCTTTCGGGCATTCCCAACCTGCGTGTTTTTCGCGGTGGACAACGCGTCCCCCAACACATTGGTTTGCGTTTCAGCCCCGCCGCTGTTGTTGGGCTGTCCGGCGGACGCGATATACCCCTGAACGATGGACGCAATCTCCTGCGTGTAGTTTGTTTTGCCCGCCGAAAGCGCGTCCAACTGTTGCGCCATAGTAAGCGTAATCGGGCCAAGCTGCTGAATCGCCTCAAACAGCGTCCCGTTTTTCTGGATGGTTTCGCGCACCTGCTCGATACCCTCAAACTGCATCATGGAAAGGCACGCAAGCGCCTGATCGCTCCGGTCGGGGCTAAAAAACCCCATCCCGTACAGCTCCTTCGCCCGTTCGTTTTGCGCGACCGTCGAAAACGGGCTGGATTTCTGCGCAATCACCCGTATATCGAAGTATGGAACACGCTTTGCGTCGGGGGTCATCGGCGTGCCGATGTCTTGTTCCGCGATATTCTGCCCATTGAACTCGACAAACTTCATCTCGCCCTGCTTCCCGATGATCCGGAAGAATCGCGGCTCGTTGTAGAACTGCCGCATCAGGTCGATGCAGAAATAGCAGATATCCTGAAACGCCAGATAGCTGGAATTGATCTGGTCGCGCGACAGTTTGTTACCCGCCTCCTGTAATGCCGCGATGGCGCTCGCCGCCGTTACGCCGCTGGCTGTGCCTCCCTGAGAAAAATCCCGGTTGCCGCTGGTTTCTTTCAATTCGTCAATCTTTTGCTGCTTGAGCGACAGGAGGCTGCCGTCCAGCGCGGGCAGATTGATCGGGTAGAGCACATCCGCAGGGTTCCCGCTGCCCTCATACGTGATAATATCCCGCGTCCCGTCGCGGAACTCATCCATGTTGATGTTGATATCCCGACGCGCGAAGAAGCGCTGCCGGGCCGCCAGCGCGGCATGCTTGATGTACAGACTGTCCAGCTTGTCGATATAAAGCTGCGGGGATTTGCACACATCCACATAGCCAAACCCAACCGGCGTGCTTTCCTCCGGGAACAGCACGTCGATCACGAACGGGAACTTTCCGTGATCGTAGAACCCGCGTTCCCTGTATTCCGGGTCGTTTTCGGACGCATACAGGATTTCTCCGCACGTAAATTTGCAATAGTGCAGCAAAGTCTTGCCCGGAGCCGCCTTTTTGTAATACCAGTCCACGACCAAAACCTTATCGGAATTGTCAACCGGATCGTCCTGCCGATAGGGCTTGATGTCCATCACAAAACTGCGGATCGCCTGCGCTTTATCTGGATACTGCTGAATCAACGTATCCCGATCCGCCAGCTCCACATGAAACACATTCCGGCTCTCCTGAATATCCGAAATGCCGGGTTGCCATAGCAGATTGAGCGCGTCGATTTTGCGAATCGCAATGTCGCCCAGCCCGCCGTATTTGGCGTTGTCCCAGAAAATCCCGACCACCGAAAAACCGTTTTTGAGCTTGTACCACCATACGTCGCTGTAGGTGCGCTCAAAGCCGTTCTGATCCAGCACCGTTGGCAGGATGGAGGTCAGCATTTCCGCGTCCGGCTTGTCGCCCGCCTCGCGCGGCAACACAGTCGGCTCCGGGTAGTTGTCCATTGCGTCGGCATGCTTGTTGGCGAGGCTGTTAAACAGCCACGCCGATGTCGGTTCGGGGTCGCTGTTATTGGGCTTTCCGCCTGCCGGCTTGACAATCTGCTGCCAATGCCTGAGCCTGTACCAGCTCTCGTTATCGACGATCCTGCTTTTCAGCATCCCCCTGCCCGCCTCGTAACGCGCAAGAGTTTCCGTCGCGCCCTTAATCTCCTCCGGCCCAATCGGCGTGTCGGTATAGGCGCTTACGTCCTGTCCGAATCGTGAAGGCGCGTCAAAGCCAGCAGGCTGCATGGACCGTTGCGGTTTCTGCGCCGGCGGCATTGCCGTCGGCTGAGCCGGTTGCTGTATAGGCTCCCAGCCGTCGTCAGGCTGTGCCTTCGGCATCTGGGCTTTGACCGCTTCCACGGCTTCCGCGCCCTCTCCGGGAGCCATCCCTTGGGCGGCGGTCTGCGCGTCCGCCTGTACCGGCTTCTTGACCTTACGCTTCCCCTGCGGTTGTTTGTCCATTGCTGATACTCCCTTTCCGCCCGCTACCGGGCATAGAACTCATACGGGCTGATGTAGCGGACATCATCGTCCGTGTCCAACGGGCTAATTGGCTTCGGCGCCGCCTGCGCAATCTTCGGCGGAACAATCGGGTTGCGCATGCACATGTATCGGATTTCATCCGCGATGTGGTCCTCGCCCTCCGTGTCCAGGTCCTCCACCTTGTGATCGTCGTAGATCAACCCGGTGAGGGTGCGAATCGTGTCCTTGCAGGTGTTGAAAATGTATAGCTGAGGGCGGCCGCCCTCGTCAAACGCCAACCGGTAATGCACCTGCATCCATCCGGGGATCCGCGCGTGGTTGCCAGGCTCGAAATATATCCCTTGCCTTGCCGCCATATCCGCGATGGTTACGCCGTTCTCGTCGCGGCTGCCATCCCATATGGCAGGATCCGCGATGCCGGATACACGTAAGCCCTTGAGCAGCGGAGATTCCTGCTCAATCCGCTTGATCTCCGCGAACACCTTGTTAGGCGGCCATTTCAGCCCCTCGTTAGGCTCGCGGCCACACCCGTACAGCTCAGCAATGCGGTATAGCGTCCCGCTGGGCGCGACTGCCCACCACCCGCATGAGAAGGGTCGGGAACTCCCCCAGTCAAACGACCGGAATCGCGGCCAGTCGCGCGGAATAGGGAACGGCTTGATGACGTGCGTAAACAGGTGCGTGTCGTAGCCCTTGGGATCGTCTGTGAACTCCTCAAAAAACTGGCCCTCAAACACGTTCCAATCGCCGTACAGCCACGCACGCTTGAGTTTTTCCGGCAGGGCTGCGAGCTGCGCCTTATACTCCGGCTGTGCGGCCATGAGCGCCGTGTTATCGTCTACAAACGACTGGATAAAACTGTATTCCTCCGGATTTTCATCGGGCTTGAATTTCCGGTCAATAAATATGCGCTTTACCCACGAATGACCAACCCCACCGGGGTTAAATGTAAGGTAAATTCGTTTTGGTAGGCCGTTTGTGCCACGGATACACGCCTTTAGAACCTGAAAAACGATCTCCATGTACTGCGTAGCCTCCTCCAGAAATATGACATCGTACTCCGCGCCCTGGTATCGATCCAAGTCCTTGTCCGCATCGCAGTAGCCGAACTCTATGGTGCTACCGTTTGGGAAGGTATAAATTTTGTCTTGGGAGTTGTATCGTGCGTATTTATTGGACAACAGCGCCCGCAAAGGGTCGATGTGATTGCGCTTCAGCTCGTTGAATGTCTTGCGCACGATCAGTATTTTGATTCCCGCATACTGCTCGGCCAGCAGAACCGCCTTGGTTCTTGCACCCCAGCTCTTACCGCCCCCACGAGCACCGCCATACCCGATGTATTTATGCCGATCTAAAAACAATACCATCTGCTTCGCATTGGGCGATTGCAGCGTCAACGTGCTCATTTGCTGGCCTCCTCTGCGCTTTCGCCGTGCTCAAAGCGGATCAGTAAGCCTTCGCCATCTCCATCATGCTTTTCATCCGCGTCAACGTGCATCACGTCCCGCAGGTCTTTCAGCGCGGACGCAATGCGCTTAGCGTCGGACGTATTGATTATGGATTCGCCCGGCACAGCGATTTCCTCCGTGTCCTCCACCAGCCGTTTGACCCCACCGCCACAATCAATAACATTGTCGCCCTTACGCTTAACGACTGTGTACGCACCGAGCTGCCGGGATGCCTGATGCAGTTTGTCCGCCAGGTCATCCCCGATTGCCATGAGGCGCGATAGCCGCTCAACCTCGTTTTTGGCGGAAAGTGAAACTATTTTTTGTTTCACTTTCTTTTCAACTTTGATTCCCACCGCGGCGCGTTCCGCCGTCCATTTTTCCTTCATCGCACGCTTGCTGATGGCTGAAAACGTCACTCCGTATTTATCGGCCAATTCACGCATCGTGATCGACGTGCTGATATAATCCGCTTTGACTGCCATCCAGTCCGTCTTGGACACGCCAATCACCTCGCTCCGTGCAATTCCAGTGTATAGCACCCGTCGGTTTTTCCGCGCCCTGCCGATGTTTCACTCGTGTTTCAAAGATTTTCTCAAATTTCCACGAAATGGGTATTGACATATGCACAACGCTATGCAATAATAGGAGCAAGAAAACTTGCCGCAGGCGGGATAAGCCGCCGGGCAATGGAGGTAAGTATGTACGGAGTATCAAGCAGCAATGGTCAGGTTGAATACATCGTCCGCTTTGAAAGCGACGAGGATGCCCAGAAATGGCTTGTGACCGAGGAAAATGACTTCCGTACCCGCGAGTTGCTTACCGAGGACGAAGTCCTCGATCAGTACGGCGACTGGTATCGGGACATTGCAGATGATCACAGCCACCCGCGCGACTGGGCAGGCGCAAGCCTCGCGGACGTAACGCCGGTGTGGCCGGATGGAGTACGCTGATGATGGGGGAGAATCGCATCACGCTCGCAGAGTACGCCGATCTCATCCATCGTGATCGTTCCTGCGTACTGCGAAAAGCTCAAAAAGGCGACTTTCCAAGCGCAAGGCGTGAAACCATAGGCGGTTACAAAATCTGGACTATCGACAAATCAGAACCCTATATCGATAAAAGAAAAGGCCCCCGATAACGCGGGGCCCTTTCTTTCACTCATCTGTGTGATTGTTCCGGTCTATCAACCTGGCATATGGGCACTTTGCATACTCGTAGGTTTCGCAATACCCGTTCATCCATTTTTCCAGCTCGGCGAATTTTATGAACGCCACGATGTTCTCCATGTCCCGCGTCGCGCCTTCGCACCTGATTTCTGCACGATGCGTTTCTAACCGGCGCAACCGTCGGTAGTATGGGCATATTGCCCGCGCATCACCCGGTTCATTGCCCATGTGGATCATCCACCTCCTGCGCGTTCTCGGCGCACACGGGCAACATTTGGGCGATGATTTTCCGCGCATCCCGTATGCCGTGCGCGTACTGCCGGTTGCCTATCGCGGCGCATGTCTGATGCTTGTCTAACTGATAATCAATGCGGGCAATAACATCATACGCCGCGTCCCGCTCGGCGGTCAGGCGGGCAATTTCCGCGCTGGCCTTAGCCGCGGCAATAATAATCCGCTCATGATCCTCGCCATGGTCTGGGAAAAATTCTGAAAGGCTCATGGATACACCAATTTCCGCTTGCACATGTCGGCCTAGTGAATCTTTAAGCCGCTCATTCTCCTTCATCGCCGCTCCCAGCGCGTCAAGGGCGGCTATTCCGTCGTTCGCAAATTGTTTAAGTAGCGTAATCGAGCACGTCTGTGCATCATCATCAAGCGCAATGGCTTTTTGGCACACCTCCCGCTGCTGGGCAATCCACTCCTGATTGATTTCCATGCTCAGCCCTCCTCTCGTATTCGCCGGTAATATGGGCATATTGCCCGCGCATCACCCGGTTCATTGGCCATGTTCGCACCGTCCTTTCTCAATCCGCTCCACCGTCCGCCACCCAAAACAGCATCCCTTGCAGCGGTAGTACCGCCATGTGTTACCATCCGCTTTGCGCTCCGTGCTGTACACGTATCCCCGCGCGCCGCATTTTGGGCACATCATGACGCGTTCGCCTCCTTCAGCGCGTTTTTCCGCGCGCTCTCAATCCTGGCCTTTAACGCGTCCATCAGGGCATCCTGTACATCCCGTTTGCCCTCCAGCGCGTCGGCCACGTCCATATCCATGCCATCAACCACCAGCAGCCGGTGCACGATCACGCTATCGGCTTCCTGCCCCTGCCGGTGGAGGCGTGCGTTTGCCTGCTGGTACAGTTCCAGCGACCAACTCAGCGTGTACCAGATCACGTGATGCCCGCCTGCCTGCAGGTTCAGGCCGTAGGCGCAGCTGGCCGGGTGCGCCAGCAACACGTCGATCTCCCCCCGGTTCCACGCGTCTGCATCCGCCTGCGAAGCGTACAGCCGCGCACGGCGACCCTGTTTGCGGGCAATGGCCAACAGCCGGTCAACCTCATGCCGGAAACCGTAGAATAGCAGCGCGTGCTGTCCGTGTAACCCTTCCAACAGCTCGTCCAGCGCTTCCAGCTTGTCCGTGTGCACCGTGTAAGGCGTACCGGTTTCGGTGTCGTACACATTGCCACCGCACAGCTGCAATAACTTGCCCGTCAGGGCCACGGCGCTGCCGGCTTCAATCGTCGTTTCCGCCAATTCCAGCAAGTAGTCCCGCTCCATGCGCGCATAGGCCGCCTTGGCCGCTGATGACAGCGTTACGGGTATATCATCCACCACCAGCGGCGGGATCGTCAGGTAATCCTCTGCCCGCATACTCACGCAGATGTCGCCGATCAGGGATTTCACGGTATCTTCCGAATCGTTTTTCTCCCGCAACTCATGGCTGTACGGGTTGTAGTGAAAATACCGATCCTGAAACGCGCTCCACGTCTTGCCCAGCCGTTGCCCTTCGTCCAGCAGGAAGATCTGTGCCCATAAATCCTGCAACCCGTTCGGCGCAGGCGTGCCGGTCAGCCCTACAAGCCGTGATATGCGGGGCAGCATCCGGCGGAGTGCCTTGAACCGCTCTGCCGAATGGCTTTTGAAGCTGGAAAACTCGTCGCACACCACCATGTCAAACGGCCAGGCCGAACCGAACTTCTCGCAGACCCACACGACGTTTTCGCGGTTAATGACGTACACATCGGCGTCAGCCGACAATGCCCGCAGCCGTTGCTTTTCACTGCCCAGGGCGATGCTTACCCGCAGGCCTCGCAGGTGATCCCATTTTTCCGCCTCGCGGCTCCAGGTGCCTTCCGCCACTTTCTTGGGGGCGATCACTAGTGCCCTGCATACGGCAAAGCGGTTGAACTTCAAATCGTGAATCGCCGTCAGCGTAATGACGGTTTTGCCCAAACCTAACCCATTTCCAAAAACAAACCCAGTCGCGGACGCGCGATCAGCTGATCGATACAGTACGCTTGATACGGGTGTGGTTGGAAACGCATCAGGCATCACCTCCTTCCCACGGTGCGGTCAATGCCCCGGCGGTAATCCGTTCGGAGGCCCGCCCCGCGAACACCGTAGCCTGTTCCTGCCATGCGCACAGCTCGTCCAGCAGCTGACGCACACCCGGCAGGCCATACACAATACGCACCGGAAACCCCAACCGCGCAAGTCGCGCGGTTACCGCCCTCTGCGGCGCGCTGGGTTCGCCGTCATCGGCTTTGAGTTCCACGAACACCAGCCGTCCATGAGGCAGAAGCACGATCCGGTCCGGAACGCCCACGTGCCCGGGGCTGACCCACTTGTAGGCCACGCCGCCCAACCATTGCACCCCTTCGACAAGCTTGCGCTCGATAGCTTTTTCGGATATCCTTGCCATCCGGTTAACCCTCCTGAAAATTTCTTACTTACACTCCTTGACAACCAGTCTTGATTGTGTTACGCGCGTGCGCCCGCGCGCGCCTGCGTGCGCGCGGACACTTTTACGTGATTTAAGATATTTAAGCGTATATTCTCCCTTACTTTCTTATTTTTTATACTTGTTAGGAAAGCTTGTCACTTTGTTCACGGTAGCCATGTAAGCCAACCAGCGCAACAAATTTTGCGTGAACAATCTTTGTTCACTGACTGTCACTTTGTTCACGGGACAAAATCCGTCCCGTGAACAATCTCGGGACTTTGTTCACAGCCTGTCACGCAGTTCGCGCCACTTTGTTCACGTGATTTCCATCCCTCCCGACCCGTCTTTGCGATAACCTCGCTGAGTGCCGTAGTCCCCTCCAAATCGATACCTCCCCGGCAACCAGCCCAGCCGCGCCAGCGCCTTGTTGATCGTGACCATCTGCCGATTATCGCAGTACGCCAGGTCCTTCCCGTAGCACTCCGCCCAAACCTCACGGGCGCAAATCTTTGTGCGCGGCACAAGCTGCTCCTGGGCTCCGGCGCCAAAGTCCCGCCGCGTTGCCAGCCATGAACGCCGGTCAACCAATTCCCGATCGTACCAGTCCGCGGGTATCGGCTTATCAAGAAACGCCCGCACCATGCCCTCCACGCCGTCATCCTCGCGGTACCGCTCCTGCAGCACCTTTGCCGCCGCTTCCAGCCCCGCGTCATCCAGAAACAGCCGCTCGCCAAGCTCGTAGTACACCCGGGCTTCCGCCCATATCTGATCTACCTCCGCGGCGAAGCGGTCAAAATCATCAGGGCTCATTTTGCGGGTAATTGGCAGCGGCCAAAAGCGGCGCTCGCCGGTTTCATCGCGGAGAAAATCATCTTTATTGGTCGTGCCGAAGAACACGCAGCGCCGCGGGCTATCCTCTGCAAACCGCCCATAGGCTGCCCGGAAGCGGTCGCTGGTGCGGGTGATGAACTGCTTAGCCGCGTTCAGCTCGCTATGGTTCAGTTGCGCCAGCTCGCCAAGCTCCACGATCCAACTGCCCTGTATCAGCTCGCTTGCCTCTTTGTTGCGGTCAAAACTGCTTAAGGAGGCGTTGAACCACTGCCGCCCCAGCATTTGCAATACGGTCGACTTGCCGTAGCCCTGACCGCCTACAAGCGTGAGCACGGTATCGTATTTCACACCCGGCTTGAGCGCGCGAGCTACACAGGCGACCAGGCTCTTGCGCGTCACGGCGCGGGTGTAGGGCGTATCCTCCGCGCCCAGGTAACGCACCCACAGCCGATCCACACGGGGCGTGCCGTCCCATTGCAGGGCCTGTATGTAGCTCTCCACGTCGTCATAAGCGTTGGCGTTGGCCACCGTCGTAAACGCGTCATCGATTGCCTGCCGACCTTTCAGCCCGTAGGCCGTTTCCAGATACCAGCGCAGGCCGGACCCGTCGGCATCCGTCCATGGGCGGCGGCCGTTCTTGCAGATCGCGCTGGTGCCCCAAGGTGTGGCGCGCATGACCATCACGCGCACGGCGAAGCGATCGTAAGCCATCAGCCCGCACAGTGCCGGATCGTGCGACAGGATCAGCCGAGCGTTCTCCACCGTGGGGAAGATTTGGCCCTTGGTGCTGACACCCAGTTTAGCTTGCCAGTTATCAGTGTTATCCGGTTCCGGCGCAACCAGTGCGGTCACCGCGAGCGAAACTGCGCTGTCCGGGGCTGGGTCGAAATCCGCGTGCACTTGCTCGGCGCGCTCGCGCAGCAGCGTGGCGCGCACCTGTTCGTCGCCGGTAGCCAGCGCCGCCATGGCGGCATAGCTGGGCAACCGGCTTACCGGCGTTCCGGCCTGCGCTTCGTCATCCTGATCTCCGAAGCGGTGCAGCCGCACCAGGTCAAACGCGTTTACTAGCTTTTCGCTGCACGGGTCGGTCGCATGGTGGGAAAACAGATACTTTCCGTCATCGTAGAGCACCGCGCCGCCCGTGGTAGAGCCGGCCGCGTAGGTATAGCGGTCCTCACCCGCAGGCGCATAAACGCCAGGCAGGAACTCCGCCATCGCCGCTTCCACGTCGTACACCCGGCAGAACGCGCCTACCAGCCCGCCCTTGGTGGTCGGGTCCTCCTGCTTTTGCAGCATCCGCTGTTCCAGCTTGGGCGTGCCCGGCACCTGCGGCCACTCGGTCACGTTGCGCCAGTCATCGTACAGGCGCAACACGCCGTCCGGGTCAACCATGGGCCGATCCTCAGCGTAGAACAGATACTCACCGTCTGCGCAGCAGCTGGGCCAGTACATCATGCGCACGGCTTGGAACGTGGTCGGGTCCATGTAATGCAGCCCGATCCGCTCCGCCAGCTTGCGGGCGATCGGCTCGTACTCATCCGCCGTCACGCCGTGCGCAAGCGGCAACAGCACGCGCAGGCGCGGGCGGGTAGGCTCGTGCTTGCGGGTGGAGTATACGCAATAGGCGCAGCCCAGCGCGGACACCGCCTTTAGAGCGTCCGAAGCGCCCAGCGATGGGATGCTGTCCATGTCCAGCGTCACCACGTCGCGGCTGAGCACGGCGGTGTTTTTGCGGCGGCCATCCTGCAGCAGGCCCGCCACGTAGCCGCCCACGTCCTTGAGATCATCCTGCTGCGCCTTGCTCATGCGCAGGTAGGCGGTGAGTGTTTCCTGCCCGCGCGCAGGGGTTTGCAGACGCTGTACGAGTTCGCCCCAGCGCAGGGTCTGCGCAGGCCAGCGAAGGCTGCGGCGGTTGCCTGCCGCCGAGATAGTGATGGTACGATCAAACTTCATGGAGGAAACCTCCCAGATCAATCTTTACGATAGTAGTCCGTTATAAACCCGTCCCCCTTGAGCAGCAGCCCCGGCGCCCAGTTGATCGGCTCGGCCATCATGGCGAGCAGCTCGTCCAGCCGCGCGTCGGCTGTTTCGGCGGTTACCTCCACAATCACCTCATCGTGCACGTGGAAGCGGATACCCTCGGTCGGCCCAAACGCCATGCGCGCCGCAATGCGCCGTAACACCTCAGCCAGGCAATCCCGCGCGATCGCCTGCACCACGTTTTCCGTGAGCGTGCCGCCCCATGCGCGCGTGTAGATGAACCCGCCTTTGCCCTGTGCCTTGTATGCCAATTCCTCATTGCCGTAGTCGCCAATGTCAATGCGCGGCGCGGGGTAGAACAGTTGTCGCCCGGCGGGTAAGTCCACCGTCAGGTAACGATCATTCGGCGGATAAATGGAGGTTTCCAACCAAAAGCGCAGTCCTTTAACATCGCGTCTTGCGCCGGTTTTTACGGCGGCTACGGACGCGTCCTGCAATTCGTACCACAGCCGCTTAATATGGCTGTTGGCGTTGCGCCAGCGGGTTACGATGTCAGGCAGTTCATCTTCGGTCAGCCCCATCTTGAGGGCGCCCATGTTGACCAGCGCGCCGGGACCGCCGCCGTAGCCGAGCGCCAGCGTGGCTACCTTGCCCTTGGAACGCAGCGCGTAGTTGGCCTGCCCTTTGCGGATGGTGTCCAGAGGGACACCGAACATCTGCGACGCGGCGGCTTCGTAGATTTTGCCGTGTGTGGCGAAAACTTCGTTCACCCACGTTTCGCCGGCCAGCCAGGCGACTACGCGCGCCTCAATGGCCGAAAAGTCCGCCACGATGAAGCGATTGCCCGGCGCGGGCACAAGCACCGTGCGGATCAGCTGGGATAATGTATCCGGCAGGTTTCCAAAGCACAGCGTCAACGCCTGCCGGGTATATAGCGGGTCGCGTCCGCCCTCCCGCAACAGGTTACGCGCGTATTCCAGCGCCTCACCCGTCAGGCTGGGCTTAGGCAGGTTGTGCACCTGAATGCCGCGCCCGCTCCATCGTCCGGTGTGCGCGCCGTAAAACTGCAACAGTCCTCGCACACGGCTGTCTTCGGGCGAGGTCAACGCGGCCAGCGCGTCATATTTGCTCACGCTGGTTTTACCCAGCCTCTGCCGGATTTCCAGCATCCGACGCGCCGTGTCGGGCGTGGTCGCGTCTTTGAGTAGGTCCTTCACGTCCTCTTTGCGGATAGACACCGGCGTGTCGCTGTCCAGCTCGGCAGTGATCCACGCCTTGAGCTGGGCCGTACTGTTGGGGTTGTTCAGCCCGGATATCTGCACCGCCTCCGTCAAAAGGTCAGCTTTTTCATCTGCCCACACGGTACGCGCGGCTTCCACGAGCTGGCGCTCTACCCGGATGCCGCCGGCGTTGAGCAGTGCGTCCTGCTCCCAAAGCTTTTGTTCGCTTTCCGGCAGCGGCCAGGGTGAAAAGCGCTTCTCCAGCGCGCGCTCGGCCTCTACGTCGTTACGGTTGTATTCCTGGTACATCTGCCACTTTTCAGGCTCTTGTTCCGGCAGTACCCGGCGGCCGTGCGTATCCGGGCAGCTGAACCGCTTGATCAGGGTTTTGCCGGTTTTGAGCTTTTGCTTATCCTCATCGATGCCGACGGCGGCGCCCATGGCGGCCAGGCCTCCGGAATAACCCAGATACAATCCGTGTACCATCGTGCAACGCCAACGGCTGACCGGGGTAGCAAGGCCGATCCGGCCAAGGCAGTACCATTCGAAAACGGCGTTAAACGCGTGCAGGGTAACGTCCGCGCGTTGGAACCAACTGAGGAAATCAGCCCATACCGTGTGGCGCGACTCGGTAGCGTCGGTCTGTGCCAAATCGATCACTCGCACCGGCCCGTCATCCACGGCTACGCCAATCAGCAGCACGCGAAATTCGGGGCTGTTGGCATATCGGTAAAGCCCGACATCGTTAATATCGAGGCCGCTATAGGTTTCAATGTCGATGCTCAGCTGGTGCATTACAGTTCATCCTCCAGTGCTTTAATCGCCCGGGAATAGACGATTGGATCAACCTGCCCGAGCTTACCGGGCTTTTGCGCCGCGCGCAGATCTTCCAGCGCGTCATGGATCACCCGCTGGTAGTGTTCCTGTTGCCGGTAGGTTACGTCACATTCGCCGCCGCATTTGCTTTTCACGAGTAAATCTTCCAGCTCGCTGCGTGTATCATAGCCCATTACATGTTCGATCAAGTCCAACAGACCCGCTTCACCATCCACAAAACACACTTCACCGTTCACACGTACCTTTAACCTTGCGCATCACCTTTCCGAGTATCCGGGGCACGGAGGGTTAGTCCGTGCCCCTATGGGCTAGAAGGGCAGGCCGGTAATCGGGTTGATCTGCGGCATGCCCTGCGCCGCCGGCTGCGGGGCGTACGCGGGCTGTTGCGGGTAGGCCGTCTGCGGAGCCTGTACCGGCGCGCCATAGTAGGCCGGGTAGCCGGGCTGCGGGGCAGGGGCATAGGCAGCAGGGGCCTGCGGAGCGTAGCCGGGTTGCGCGTATGTCGCGGGGGCCTGCGGGGCATAAGCCGCGGGGGCAGCGTAGCCGCCATCGCCGAAATCATCTTCCGCCGTGGAACCGCCGGCCAGCGGTACGCCGTCGCGAAGCTTTTGAACGTTGTCCAGGGAGCAGCCTACACCTTTGTTGCCATCCTTGTTGTAGGCGAAGAAGGTCATGCTTACGCGCCCGGAGATACCGCTATAGATTTCACTTTCATTCATGATCGGGTTGCGGTTTGCGTCTACTACTTCCGGTTTGCGCGTACTGTTTGCGGTAAGCACCCAGCGGCCTTTGCACTCGGGACCAAATTCCGATTTGTCCTTAGGGCGCACACCATCGCCATCATACACAGGGGAGGGAACATAGTTGGGGAGGCCACCCCATTTTTCGGTTGCGCCCGCCTGCTTTGTGGCCTCGATAGCCGCGTTGATCCGCGCCATGGTGGCCAGATCCGTTTTGGGGATCAGCACCGTTACCTTGTACTTTTCCGATTCGTTCGGGTTGCGCTTTTTCGCCGGGCGCAGGATGTTCACGTAGCTGAGCAGCGCTTCGCCAGTCACCACATGGCTCGGGTTCGCATTTGTCGGGTTTGCCATTTCTCATTTCCTCACTTTCGCACTTTCGTACTTTCACACTTTTGGAACGGGCAAGCCGTTCCCCGGAAGGTCGTATTGCGGCCCTCCGGGGAGCGCCCAGCGCTCCGATAGAATAATCATTGCGGCGTATCCGCGAAATCGGATTCAGCCGACGGTTTGGTGATCGCTGGCCTGGGGTCGGCTTCCGGCACCAGCGCGGGCTTGCCGGGCTTGCGGGTGATCTGCTCGGCCAGTTTTTCAGCGAAGGCTTTCTTGCCCATCAGGGCTTCCAGCGCCGTGAGAGTGATCGGCTCGCGCACATATAGGAGCGCCTCTTGGATGCCTGCCGCCTTTGCCTGTTCGAATGCTTTTGTCTGATCTACAAAGGCGCGTACCGCTCGGCCCTCCACCATCTTCCAGCCCGGCACAGTGCCGCCGGCGAGGAGGATATTCTGCACGTATTTGCGCAGCTGATCCAGCCATTTATCCAGCCGCTCGCCGATCGCAAGCACGGCTCCCAGTTCCGCATCAGTCAGCGGCTCGCGTGCATCGCCGGGCAGACGGTAGTTATAGGCTTCCAGCGCGGTAAAGGTTGATGCGCGTTCCTTGCACCGGGTGGCTCGCGGGCAGAACTGGCACCAGACGCCTTCCTGCAGATCGCCCTCGCCGGCGAAGGCCTGCGCCGCGACCTCGCGGATGCTCTCACCCCAGGCGTTCAGATCGCCGGGCGTAATGCTCCAACTGGTGATGCTGTCCCGACGCGGCTGGCAGATCGTCATGCTGATCTGTTCAATGGGGTAGATCATGGAAAACGCATGGTACGCGCCCAGGGCGTAGAGCATCAGCTGCGGGTTGCCTTCGGCTTCCACCGGCACGCCCTTGCCGTGTTTGTAATCATATACGCGCATCCACCACAGGCCCGCCGTGTCCTGCCCAAAGGTGAGGCAGTCGCACGTTCCGAACCCTTCCGGTACAAGGTAACTGTAGTCCACGCGCTGCTCTATGAACACTGTTGGCGCGCCCGCGTACATCAGGCTACAGTCATCGCGGATCAGATCAATGTATACGCCAACCGCCACATCGGCGGAAGCGGCCGCGGCCGAACGCATACGGGTGCGGGTGGCTTCGTCTGCTTCGGCATTACCTGGCTCCGTTTCGTCCGCCGCATACCCCAATGCGTTTAGAAGCCTCGCCCGTGCCGCCGCATACGCGGTCTTGGTCATCGGTGCGTAGTAGGTCTGCGTCAGCTTTAGCGCGGCCAGTTCATGAGCCAGGCTACCCTCACGGGCATACGGGCTATCCGTGTCCGGTAGCTCTGCGCACAAGCGGGCACTAGGCGGGCAATGCAGCCAACGGTGCGAGCTGCTCGCGCCCAGCAGCGCGTGGCTGCCGGGCACAGGAGCTTTAGTAACTTTGCGGGGCATCAGATCGTACCCCCCATATCCCGGAGCGCCTGTGCGAACTCGCCATAGCGTTCCGGCGGCACCTGGTTAATGCCCTGCACGCCGAAGCGGGCCAGCAACTGCTGCATGGCGGGAACGCCGACACGCGCCATCAGCTGAGCGCCGGCGGTCATGAGGTCATTAGCGTTGAATGTGGGGGCGGCGGTCGGGATCGGCTGCGCCGGGGCGGCGTACTGCGGTGCCGGCGGGACCTGAACAGGAGCAGGAGCGATTTGCGGGATCGGCGAGGGCACAAGAGCGGCGTACTGCGGCGCCATCGGCGGCTGAGCCTGAGCGGACGCGGGGTGGTTCGTGACTTGCTCCCAAGCGTGAAGCTGAGCGATGATTTCTTCCAGAGTTGCGCCGGTGATTTCAATGCGATACATGTTGTTAATCCTCCCTACTTGCTTTCCTGGACGGTTACAGTGATGCCATTCTTGGGGTCGATGCCGGCGGCGTCCACCTGCGTCTTTTTCAGGTACAGGGTCATCTGCTCCGGGCGCTCCCCGGTTTCGAAGCGGTAGCAGGTTTTGGTTTCCGTTTTCAGGGTGAATTTGATCTCCAGCATGGGCTACATCCTTTCTTCATCGGTGTCAGTATCATCCAGTTTCAGGGGCGCGTCAGTTTGAACGTCGCAGTCGCAGTGTTCGCCGGGGTCAAGCGCAGCGTGGCAGATGGGGCATTCACGGTATTGGCTCATTGATTTTCCTCCTGTTTGTGGTAGAATGTAGTTGAATCTTGTGTTTTGCGTCACAGGTTCGGTTCGTCGGGTTCGCGTGCCAGCGCGGGCCCGATTTCGTCTACGTCGCATAACTTTTTGGCGAGGCGTAGTGCTCCCGGGCTACGAAGCCGCTGCCAGCCCTGCGCGGACGGCGCCCACCTAAATCCGTTGGCTTTGAGTTGCGCAGTTACGTTAGCTGACTGGTGTTCGTCGTAACGGATAGTCACACGGTTGGTGGTTGGGTTGCTTTCGATCTCGCCGCCGTCAAATTCAATCAGCTCGGCGGGCATGCCATCGACCGCTTGCAACTTGGCGATGCGCTCTTTGACCGATTTAATGTCGCGGGCGAGATATGGGAGGATATACCACGCAGATTGTTCTCCTCCGGTCTTTTTTGCCGCTTTATTCGCGGCTTTCACGCGGTCGCGCGTAGCTTCCAGCTTTGCAAGCTTGGCTTGCAGTTTTTCGATTGCCGTAGGGTCGTCGGATGATATGGCACTGTTGCATTCGGCTGCTTCCGCGCGTTCTGTGTAATAATTTGCCGTGCGGTTGAGTTCAAGCGCCTTGTCCATCATGAGGGCGCTCCGTTCGCGTAGGGCGGGAAGTGCTGGGCGACCGATAATGTTGGGCTGCCCAAAGGGAATATCTTTGACCATGTCGTGCGCACGCTTGAAGCGCTGGCTGGATTCCTGTGCGGCGCTCGCCGCCGCGTTGTTCAGTCGGTCAATGCGCGCCTGTCTGCGTTCCTCGTAATCCTCTCTACCGGGCATACTTATTCCACCTCCAAACAATCAGATTTGATATAGCC
>Ga0116170_10001525_pt1 | contig 23326 bp, 20 predicted proteins | sample AD_JPNHW1_MetaG_FD_89797 | JGI IMG/M metagenome (GOLD analysis project Ga0116170, IMG submission 89797) | Active sludge microbial communities of municipal wastewater-treating anaerobic digesters from Japan - AD_JPNHW1_MetaG | ecosystem: Engineered > Bioreactor > Anaerobic > Digestate | place... | reverse complement strand
GAAGCAAAAATGTTTGCGCCGACATGCTCCACCATCCCGGAATGGGGATACAGGAATCCCCCAAAAAGACATATCAGCGTCAGAAAGGAAAATGGATTAATGTGCGCAACACGTTGTCCTTCAATGTATCTGCGCAACATTTTCCCGGGGTGAAAAAATAATTGCCTGATGGTGTTAACCAGTCCTGTCTTCTCGCCGAAAAATCCGGTCATGAATACAGAGGTCATATGTGACCATGAAAACCTTTTTACATCTGCCTTTTGTCCGCAAAAATTGCAATAGTTCCCTTCAAAATGGTTGCCACAATTTTTACACACTGTCATCTTATTGGTCTTTTTTAGAAATGGTTGTTGGAAGCATCAAAGAGGCAACGGCTCTCACCGTCCAATCGGATGCATAATCAGGTTTCACTACATTATAAAAACCGCCCACGGAGAGATTCACCGGCAACTTACCGAATTTCACAAGTTTTCCTGCAGTTAAACCAAATGGCACCGTCCATTGATTTTCGGTTGCTGCCATCCAGTTGGCGGTAATCGACGGCGCTGATGAGAGAAACCACCCTTTGGGCAGGTTGTAATTGATAAAATACTGGACCAGCATCTGGTTGACATCGGACATATCGTGATTTCCGGCAAATGACCAGATATTGTTCGCCAGGAGCCCGATTACCCAATGCCCGGGCATCGTAATAATGACGAGTGAGGGTCCGGCACTCCATTTATGGCTTCCCAATGAACCGCTTCCAGCGGGAAAGACGATGATTGGACCAACCCCGATATTGAAACCTTTCGTATCCGGACTGTAGAATGCGGTAAACTGAATGTCGGACAAACCGAAGTACGTTCCCGAGGGAGCCATCTCCGGCTGCCATATCAGGGGAAAAATGGTACGGGTAATCAGTCGGCCGTTAAAAAAAGGAATAACCGGTTGAATATTCAGGATATCCTGAGTCCGGTAATGAGGGCCGAGGTTAAAATTGGTGTTGTTCTGAAAAGGCAAACTTATCACGTTGGCCAACGGGTTTTGGGCCGCCTTGGCTAATTCTTCCTGTGACATCTGTGCCACTGCTCCGGAGAAGCCCAATCCGCAAAAGAGGATAGTGACAATTACGCTTATTTTCATTATCCGGTTTTTCATGTTGTTTTTCCTGATTTTGTTAATCTGTTACTTTCATTCGATAGATGCCTGTTCCCGCTTACTTACGGCTTTTTACCCACTTCATGACATTGGATGCAGCCCGGTCATGCATCAGTTCATTGGCCATAAAATCCATACAGGGTTCCACGTGTTGGTAAAACAGTTTAAATCCTTTGCACAGATAATTGAGCCCCGGCTCGCCATCAGGGGTCTGTATGATCCGGTTCTTCGGACATTCTCCTGTACACAAACTCAGAAACCTGCATTTGAGGCAGTACGCCGGTAACTTGTCCCATTTGTCCCTGCCAAACTGCTGCTGAAACTCCGATTCCATCAAGGTGAGCAGAAATTTGTCCCGTATATTGCCAAGCTTGTATTCGGGAAAAACATAATGATCGCATGAGTAAACATCCCCGTTGTATTCAACCACCCCGGCGTGTCCACAGGTCCTGCCGTATACGCAGACCGGGGGAGATTCCCCCATCCGGTTAGCCAGAATGCAATCAAAGGTCACAACAAAATACTCTCCCACATCCCTTTTCACCCATTCGTCAAAAATGGCTATCAGAAAGTTCCCATAATCAACAGGATCAACAGTCCAGTCCGTTACTTCGCCTGCTTTACCGGTCCCGGCAGGAAGAAGGGTCAATTCGTCAGGCTTTGAGCTTCTATCCTGGCATTCCACGATAGGTGTAAACTGCATATAATGACTTCCGGCTTGTTTTAGGAACCGGTACACCTCCAGGGGAAATTTTGAATTATAGTCGTTGACTACCGAAAGCGTGTTGAACTCAATATTATATTTATTAAGTAGTGCGATCCCGTTCATGGTTTTGGAGAAGCTGGGCTGACCGTTTTTGTGCAATCGGTAACGATCGTGGCAGTGTTCAGGGCCATCAATAGATAATCCGATCAGGAAATCATGATCTTTGAAAAACCTGCACCAGGAATCCGTCAGGGTGGTTCCGTTGGTTTGTAACGAATTTTCAATCCTTCTGCCCCCACTGTATTTCTGTTGGTACCTGATAACCTTTTCAAAAAACTCAATGCCACGCATGATGGGTTCTCCGCCATGCCAGGTAAAGAGAACAGCCGGCGCATTTGTTGAATAAATGTACTGGGCAATGAAGGTCTCAAGGATTTTATCATCCATTTCCCAACGGCCTGCAGCCCCGGGATAGAGTTTTTCTTTTTCCAGATAGTAACAATAGGTACAATTCAGATTACAAACAGAACCTATTGGTTTTGCCATCAGGTAGAAGGATTTAAAGAATGGATCAAAAGTAATTTTCATAAATAGACGTTGCAGGCATTTTCTATTCTTTCATCATGATCCGCTTTACTTCCTGTTCGAGACCCAGGTAATCGGTTTTTTCAGCCGTGACGCAGAAATAGTTGATTTTCCCATTCTTGAAAGTTCCCGGTGCCTTGTATTCCTGGCTCACAGCATCCCCGCTGTCGTATCCCACACAGAATCCTTCCCCTGCCAGAGAAAACTTACCAGGCTGGGTCCGGATGGGCCCCTGGGCCACCACTTTTTCATTGATATAAAGTTTTACCGTGCCGATTGATTCCTGATACTGGCCAAATTTTTCTTTGGTGAATTCCACGCCGACTATATACTTGCCCGGCTTGAGTGTCACCGATGATACAAATTTTTGTTCAGGCTTGATGCCAAGAAAATTATATACATAGTACAGTTTATGGTCCTTGATAAACAAGCAATGGCCGCCGAATCTCGATCCAATCGCAAAAATCACTCCCGAACAATTCTGATTCGTGACCTCAATTTCCGAAATGATCTTATAGGAACGTCCCCTGATGTTCACTGCAACACCTTCGGGCACATGTGCCGTATTGGGAAAATAAATGTAACGTTCCCGCGGAGGCTCTCCCGTGGGTCTTTCTGCACGTAATGCTTCGTGGGCCGACTTGTCGTTCAACGGGAGGGCAAAATTCTTATCAGCCTCCTCAAACCAGTCTTTGATCATAGCTTTCAGTTTATCCGGATATTGCTTTGACAGATCCTCTGATTCGGAGCGGTCAGCGTCAGTATGAAAGAGCTGCCATTCATCCTGGTCAAAGTGACCTTTCCCCGTCAGAGGCGCATGTATGGCGACTGCTTTCCATCCGTCTTCCCAGATGGCGCGTGTTCCCAGCATAGCATAATACTGTTTGTGCTTCTTTGTCGGGTCATCCGGTTTGGAATCAAAAGTATAGCGCATGGATATCCCCGACAAAGGATATTGCTCAACTCCCCGGTAAACTTTTGGCATTTCCAGTCCGCAGATATCCAGGATGGTCGGCACAATATCTACGGAATGATGATACTGATGGCGGAGCTCTCCACGGGCTTTTATTCCTTTCGGCCAGGAAATCACCAACGGGTCGCAGGTTCCTCCGGCAAAGTTCGAGTACCGCTTGAACATTTTAAACGGAGTTGAAAAGGCCACAGCCCAACCGGTAGGAAAATGCTCATAGGTGTTGAGGCCGCCCATTTCATCCAGCAGCTTCATATTTTCGGTCAACTCATCCGGGTATCCGTTGAAAAACTTATTTTCGTTCACCGAACCGTTCGGAGATCCTTCCCCGGAAGCACCGTTGTCGGCAGCATAGATGATCACCGTATTTTCCAGTTGACCGGTCTCTTCCAGGTAATCGATGATGCGACCGATCTGTACATCCGTATACTCAGAAAAGGCAGCATAAACCTCTGCAAGTCTCGAGAAGAGCCTTTTCTCATCCGGATTAAGGCTTTCCCAGGGACGGACGTAATCGCCGGGATTAGCCACTTCCTTGGGCAGGGGATTAAACTCAGTAAGCTTTGTATTTTCAGGGATGATGCCTTTCTGGATCATTCTTTCCAAAACCCATTTGCGATAGGCATCATAACCATCATCGAACTTTCCTTTGTATTTGGCTATATAATCAGCAGGAGCCTGGTGCGGGGCATGATTAGCTCCCGGACAAAACCACATGTACCAGGGGCGTGACGGGTTCGCTGCCTGCTGATCCTGGATCATTCCAATGGCTTTATCGGCCAGGTCTTTTGACAGATGATACCCTTGGTCAGGGCCGTATGGCGGTTCAATGTACCGGTTGTCTTCAACCAGGTCGGGATACCATTGGCTGGTTTCACCACCCAGAAACCCGTAAAACCGATCGAAACCCATTTGTAACGGCCATAATTTCTTGGTTGCACCGGAGGCAAGATCCGTCTCGGGAACATTATGGTCTTTCCCCAACCAGAATGTGCTCCAGCCGTTGTCCTGTAGAATCTGGGCCAGGCCGGCACATTGGGCGGGAATATGACCGTTTGCTCCCGGGAATCCAACAGCTACTTCCATAATGGCATCCGTGCCATTCAGGTTGTGGTTCCTCCCTGTCAGCAACGTTGATCGGGTGGGGGAAGAAAGAGCGCAGGTATGCCATTGGGTATAGGTAAGTCCGTTGGCAGCAATCCTGTCCAGGGTAGGCATGTTAATCCGGCCTCCATATGTTGACCATGAAGCGAGCCCGGTATCGTCATAAAGGATAAAAAGAATATTCGGGGCACCTTTAGGAGCCACCTTGGGAAGAAAAGGAGTCCAGTCCTCTACCGATTCCCTCACATCAAGAGCTATCTTGCCTTTAAAAGGCACGGCTCCTGCAGAAGCCGATGCATCGCTTTTTGCATCCTGCTTGCAGCCAAAAGTCGCTGCTAAGGCCGACAGCAGGATCGTATTCACCGTTTTTTCGTATTTCATGGCACTGATATTTAATTATTTGTAACCCGATCTAAATATAATACAAAACCCGGCAAAAAGCAAGCCGGGTTGTCATATATTTTAACTCTCTGTATTATTTTACATCTAATTGGATATCAGAGCACCAAAAGAGTCTAATTTTTAAAAATGTGGTTCGAAAATAAAGGGGGGAAGTGCCGCTTCGGGCAACTGAATTTTTTCTTTCTGAAAGAAAAACCCTGAATCTTTTCAGAAACAGGGTCTCGGTTTTTGGTGGCATCGACTGGAATCGAACCAGTGACACAAGGATTTTCAGTCCTCTGCTCTACCATCTGAGCTACGACGCCATACCCGTACTTTTCAGAATCGGGAGTGCAAAATTAGTAAGAATTTTGAAAATTCCTATAACTTTGTACCAAATCGGAAAAATGTTATCCGGGTCGTTCAATGTATGATTTGGTTTGATTTCAACAGATTATCAGCATAAGTCACGAACCATTCTCTTTCAAACCTGCCTTTAATTATGAAACTTGTACTTGACCTTGGAAATACCAATAAGAAGATTTGTGTATTTCAGGAAGGAAGGATCGTTCACATGGAAACGAGCGATCAGCTCAGTCTTCGTACACTAAAAGAGATCCTTGCCAATTATCCGGCAATCCATGCCGGAATCATGGCATCGGTGGTCACCATTCCGGCCTACCTGAAAAACTTTCTGGAACAAAACCTCGGGCAGTTCATTGAACTGGGCAGCAGAACGCCCATACCCCTCATCAACAAATATAAAACGCCCGGCCGGCTTGGTAAAGACCGCCTGGCAGGAGCAGTGGCAGGGGCCTCGCTCTTTAACGGCTTTCATGTGCTGGTGATCAACGCCGGCACCTGCATCACCTACGATTTCGTGACTACCGACCATGAGTACCTCGGCGGCGGCATCTCCCCCGGGATTAAAATGCGTTTCAAGGCCCTGAATACTTTTACCGAAAAATTACCGTTAGTTGATCTGAAAGAAGAAGTACCGCTGGTCGGGGATAATTCCGAAGACTCTATCCTGTCGGGCGTCATCAACGGGGCGGTGGAAGAAATTAAAGGAGTGGTAAGGATGTATAAACAGCAATATCCCAACCTGCAGGTCATTCTCAGCGGCGGAGATGCTGAATATTTGGACAAACGCATGAAAATTCGCATCTTTGCATTCCCGAACATCGTGTTGGTAGGATTAAACAGAATTCTTGAATATAACCTGAAAAATGCCCGTTAGGACCCGCCTTTCCATTCTCGTCTTCCTGCTATGCTGCACGTTGACGCTCTCAGCCCAGGTTCGGATTGCCTCTCCGTATTCCCGTTATGGAATCGGCGACTTGAGCGATATCAATAACGCCTGGAACCTGTCGATGGGCCAACTTAGTTTCGGACTCCGCCATCCCCTGCACATCAACTTCGGCAACCCTGCTTCCTACACCGCTTTCGATTCGCTCTCCTTCGTCTTCGACGGAGGGTTCAGCACCAGGTTCGTCAAACTTACTTCCAACGTCGAATCAGCCTCCCGCTCTTACTCCTCGGTAGGGTACCTCAATTTCGGCTTCCCGATCACCAAATGGTGGAAGGCACAAATCGGACTGCTCCCCTTCAGCGATGTCGGTTATAACGTGGCTACCCTCGAAACCCGGGACGATATCGGTAAAGTTACCCATACCTATACCGGCGACGGAGGTGTCAACCGCTTTATCGTCGGCAGCGGATTTAAACTCACGAAAAACTTTTCTGCAGGACTCAACTTCTCCTACCTCTTCGGAAACATGGACATCGGTTCGGACGTGATCTACGCCGATTCGGTTTATTATTCCAACCTCATGGTTGATAATTTCATCACCGTCAGCGATGTGTATTTCGATTTCGGACTGCAGTACTACGGAAAAACGAAAAGCGACCTCGAGATCGTCGCCGGCGCCATCTTTGCCCCGTCCACCAATATTGCCTCCCGGGATGATTACCTGGCACAAACCTACTTCCTCTCCAGCTCGGGCGTCGAATATATCAAAGACACTATTTCCATTGGAAATGACTATAAAGGCAACATCCTGATCCCCATGATGATCGGCGGTGGCTTCTCGATCGGAAAAACCGATAAATGGCTGGCCGGACTGGATGCAAAATGGCAAAACTGGGAAAAATACAAAGCTTTCGGTAAAAGCGACTCGTTGATCAACAGCTACCGGATCAGCGCCGGCGCGGAATTCATCCCCGATATCAACAACTACTCAAAATACCTGAAAAGAGTCAGCTACCGGATCGGCTTCACGTACCAGGGAACCTACCTGAGCTTACGCAACCGGCAACTGAAAGAATTCGCGGCCACTATCGGGTTTGGACTCCCTCTCAAGGGCAGCAAGACCACTCTGAACCTCGGGGCGCAGGTGGGAAGCCGGGGAACGACTACCGAGAACCTCATCCAGGAAACCTATTTTAAGTTTATTGTGGGCTTTTCAATCCACGAAAAATGGTTTGTAAAGAAAAAATATTACTAGCCGCCTTCCTTCTCCCTTTCCTGCTGCTGGCCGGCTGCAAAAACGACGAGGGAAAACTGAAAGAACTTACGAATGTGCCTCCTGCCTCCCTGGTATCGGCGAAACATATCGATGTCCTTTTCAGCGAATCGGGCAGATTGCAGGCACGCGTGACCGCCCCGATCGCCAACAGCATCACAGGAAGTTACCCCTATCTCGAATTCCCCGACGGCTTCGTCGTCAATATCTATGATTCCCTCAAACGCATCGAGACAACCATCACAGGTGACTATGGAAAACGTGTCGAAAAAACCCGGATCATGGAGGCCAAAGGGAATGTGGTCGTAATCAATACCAGAAAAAAAGAACAACTCAATACCGAATCACTGATATGGGACGAAAAAAAACGCACCATCTATTCAAACGTCCCGGTGAAGATCACAACCCCCGGAAAAGTGCTATTCGGCGATGGAATGGAATCCGATGAATCGTTCTCGGAATATACCATTATCAGGCCTCATGGTCAAATGGATGTTAAAAGAGACTCTCTCTGACCCGCCCTCGTTTTGATATTTCGTTTAATTTCTATAGCTTTGCACACTATTTAAAAAAATAAGAAGAATGGCTGTAATCCAAAAAATCAGAAAACATTCAGGACTGGCTATTACCCTCATTGGCGTTGCCATCGCGGCATTCATTATCGGAGACTTCGGTAAGAAGAACAGAGGCCGTGCAAACGATATAGGAGTTGTGGATGGAGAGAAGATCACTTACACCGAATTCAATAACAAAGTTGATGAGGCGATCGAAATGCAGAAAGAAAATTCAGGCTCCGACCGCATCACCGAAGATCAAACGTTCAATACCCGCCAGAGGACCTTCGACCAATTGGTAAAGAATATTATCCTGGAAGAAGAATTCGACAAGCTGGGTATGACCGTTTCTGACGCGGAACTCTTTGATCAGGTGCAAGGCAAACACCCCCACCGTTTCATCCTGCAGTATTTCACCGACCCGAAAACCGGCGTTTACGACCCGGCCCTGGTTCTGAACTACCTGAAGAACCTCGATAAGATGGAACCGAAATACAAAACCCAGTGGCTTCAGTTTGAAAAAGCCATCAAGGAAGACCGCCGCGATACGAAATTCTATAACCTCATTGCGAAAGGATATTACACGCCCAAAGCCCTGCTGAACCTGAATCATGTTCAACAAACCAAATCGCTGAAAATCAGGTATATCGCTGCAAATTACGCCAGCATCTCCGACAGCCTGATCAAACTGACCCCCGAAGATTACCAGAAATTCTATGATAATAACACGAATTTCTTCACAACCCCGGAACCTTACCGCGATATCGACTATGTGGTTTTCGAAGTAACCCCTTCCGAAGTGGACAAAAAGAATACCGCTGCTGACGTGGCGAAGATCTATACCGAATTCTCCGCCGCTGTTGATGCCCAAACTTACACCAGCGCCAATACCGATGCCAAATTCGATACCGGGTTTGTGAAAAAAGGCACTCTGCCCGGGAAACTCGATTCCCTCATGTTCAATTCGAAGATCGGAACCCTCGTGGAACCTTTCGAAACCGGCAACAACGCCTGGCAGATGGCTAAGCTCCTGGATATTCAGGATCGTCCCGATTCCATGCAGGGATCGCATATCATGATCACCTGGGACGGCACCAACCTCAACCAGAACATAAAACGCACGAAAGAACAGGCGAAAGTGCGGGCCGACAGCATCGCCGCTACCCTCAAGAACAACAAGACTCCCTTTGCCGACCTGGCTCGTCAACTCTCCGATTTCCCCAATGCAAAAGATGATGCCGGATCCCTCGGCTGGTTCATGGATGGCGGACAACAATACGGCCTCTTCTTTAAAGAAGGACTGACCATGAAACCCAATGATGTCCGCGTAGTGGAAACCGCTATCGGATATTCGATCTTCAAACTGACGGAAAAGACCAAACCTGTGAAAAAAGTACAGGTCGCCATTCTTCAACGTAACATCGAACCCAGCACCCAGACTTTCCAGAATACTTATTTGAGGGCCAGTACTTTCCAGGGTCAACTGAAAGGGAATACTTCCGCTTTCGAAAATCTGGCCATGAAAACCGGTGTCCCCAAGCGGAATGCCCCGACGGTACGTTCAGTTGATAACAATCTCCAGGGACTCCAGAACGCTCGCGAAATCGTAAGATGGGCCTATGGCGAAAAAACGGAGATCGGCGAAGTCTCCGCTGTCTTCGACCTCACCGGCCGTTATGTGGTGGCTGTATTGAAAGAAAAGATCGAAGAAGGCATCCGCCCGCTGGAAAGCGTGAAATCAAGGATCGAACCGGCTGTGAAAAACGCCAAGAAGATCGAAATAATGGCCAAAGAGGTGGAGAACATCATGAAAAGCACCAAAGATCTCGCTGCTATTGCCTCACGGCTTAACGCTCGAATCGATACCACGGTCGTGACCTTCATCTCCATGAACCAGTATCCTATTACCCGCGATGCACCCGTGGTCGGAAAACTCTTTACGCTGCCGACACACACCATTCAGGGACCTCTCCAGGGAAAGATGGGCGTTTATGTGGTGATCATCGATGACGTGATCGAAGCTGCTCCAAAAGCCGACTTTACCGTGGAAAATCAACAGATCGCCCAGAGTATCCAGGGTCGTGTTGTCAACGGTCTGTTTGATGCCCTGAAAAAGACAGCTAAAATTAAAGACAACCGGTTGCTGTTCTACTAGTGACCGGAACAAATAAAAAAGAAGGAGACATCGGTTGATGTCCCCTTCTTTTTTTTATTCCCCTTCTCTTATTCGGCGAGTACGAGCAACTTGTTTTCCAGCATCTCGATGACACCGCCTTTGATATCGAAAAACTCCGGTTTCTCTCCTTTCCTCACCACCTTTACCTGTCCTTTCTTCAGAACCGTAATCAGAGGAGCGTGGTGATCCATCACTTCAAAAGAACCGTCAATCCCGGGCAGTTGCACGAGGTTGATGTCTTCTCCTGTATAAATAACAGTATCGGGGGTTACTATTTCCAGTTTCATGCGCTTTCGCTATTTATTTTCAGCAAGGATCTTCTTGCCTTTTTCAATCGCTTCTTCGATGGTTCCCACCAGGTTGAAAGCAGATTCGGGATATTGGTCTACTTCTCCGTCCATGATCATATTGAAACCTTTGATCGTATCTTCGATGTTGACGAACGTACCGGGGATACCGGTGAATTGTTCGGCGACATGGAAAGGCTGTGACAGGAAACGTTGTACACGGCGTGCGCGGTGCACCACCATTTTATCTTCGTCCGAGAGTTCATCCATCCCGAGGATAGCGATGATATCCTGCAGTTCTTTGTACCGCTGAAGGATCTCTTTAACTCGCTGGGAAGTCCGGTAATGTTCTTCGCCGACCACTTCGGGAGAGAGGATCCTGGAGGTGGAGTCGAGTGGGTCTACGGCCGGGTAGATCCCCAGTTCGGAGATTTTACGGCTGAGTACCGTCGTAGCATCCAGGTGGGCAAAGGTTGTTGCCGGTGCAGGGTCGGTAAGGTCATCGGCAGGTACGTAAACAGCCTGTACCGAGGTAATGGATCCGCGGTTTGTAGAGGTGATACGTTCCTGCATGATCCCCATTTCGGAAGCCAGTGTCGGCTGATAGCCTACAGCAGAAGGCATACGGCCTAACAGAGCTGACACTTCGGATCCTGCCTGAGTGAAACGGAAGATATTGTCGATAAAGAACAGGATATCTTTTCCGCCACTCTCTTCGTCGCCATCGCGGAAATATTCGGCAAGGGTCAAACCTGAAAGGGCAACACGGGCACGGGATCCGGGAGGTTCATTCATCTGCCCGAAGACCAGGGTAGCCTGTGATTTGGCCAGTTCATTTTGATCAACTTTGGAGAGGTCCCAGCCTCCCTTTTCCATATCCTCAAAGAACTCTTTTCCGTACTTGATAACACCCGATTCGATCATTTCACGAAGCAGGTCGTTCCCTTCCCTCGTACGTTCTCCAACGCCGCCGAAAACGGACATCCCTGAGTATTTCTTCGCGATGTTGTTGATCAATTCCATGATGATAACGGTCTTGCCTACACCGGCGCCACCGAAAAGCCCGATCTTACCACCTTTGGAGTAAGGTTCGATCAGATCGATGACCTTGATACCGGTAAACAACACCTCCTTTTGGGTAGAAAGTTCTTCGAAAGTAGGAGGATCACGGTGAATCGGATACGTTCTCGTCGTCTTCACAGGGGTCATCCCGTCGATCGACTTCCCGATAACATTAAAAAGCCGCCCCCTGATTTCCTCGCCTACCGGCATGGAAATGGGACCTCCGGTGGATACAACTTCCATTCCGCGGCGTAATCCGTCGGTTGAATCCATGGCAATCGTACGAATCGTATTCTCTCCGGTGCCGTACTGGCATTCAAGAACAACGGGATCGCCTTCTTCTTTTTTTACTTCCAGGGCATCGTAAATATTCGGGAGGGTAACACCTTCATCGAAAACGACATCTATCACGGGTCCGATAATCTGGGAGATTTTACCTGTCTGCTTTTCCTGCATGATAACAACAATATTAGAGATGCAAAGATAATAATAAGTTGAAAAAAATCGTTAGATTTGTAAATTCAAATAACACAATCCAAATAGGTTTTAATGCAGATACGCAGAGCAATTTTATCACTTGCGGCAGGTATTTTGTTGGTGCCTTTTACAGGTTTTTCACAGTTAAATGAGTCGCAGGTCATTGATACGATTGAAACGGACAAAGGTCCGGTCATCCTTTATAAAGATTTCTCATGGGAATATCTCGGCGATGAGCCCGTCATGCTCAGCATGGAAGATGATTCCACCGGCTTGATGTCGGAGGGATGGAATACGGAACAGATTTTCGGCTTCCGGCGCATGTCGGCCGATTCCGTTAAAGATACCGTGCTGATGCTGGCATCCGCCGATCATGAATTCAAGATGCCGCTCAGGGGTAAATTACTCCGGGGTTTCATGTACACACACAAAGGTTTGGACATCAGGGCCAACACCGGAGATTCCGTGAGCGCCTCGTTTGACGGGGTTGTAAGATATGCCCAGTATAACCGCGGCGGTTTCGGATACCTGGTAATCATTCGCCATTACAACGGGCTTGAAACCTATTATGCCCACCTTTCCAAAATAAAAGTCAAAGTCAACCAGGTAGTCAACGCCGGCGACCTTGTCGGACTGGCAGGCTCCACAGGACGTAGCCGGGGCCCTCATCTTCATTTTGAGGTCAGGTACAAAGACGTGGCGCTCGATCCGTTGCGGTTGATCGATTTTGATTATGGCAAACTGCTTGCCGCCAATTTCCAGGTCTCCAAAAAGATCTTCTTCCCGAACGATCATGATGTGAATGCAGTTTATCACAAGATCCGCAAGGGAGACACCCTCGGCACCATCGCCCGGAAATACCATACGTCGGTGAAAGAGATCTGCGCCCGGAACAAGATCAGGACCAGCACTACCCTTCGCGTCGGGAAAACATTGCGGGTCAGGTAACCGGTCCGTTTACTTTTTCAGGAAAAATTTATTTTGAAAGATCACCAGCGACAGAACCCCGATGGTGATAGAGGAGTCGGCAATATTGAATATGGGCCGGAAGAAAATGAAATCCTGTCCACCGGCTACCGGGAACCAGTCTGGCCATGTTCCGGTGATCAGCGGGAAATACAGCATATCCACCACTTTCCCGTGAAGGAAGGGAGCATAACCACCCCCGGCAGGAAAGATCGTAGCTACCTGATTGAAACTGCTCTCCGTGAAGATCAGCCCGTAAACGGCGCTGTCGATGATGTTACCGATCGCTCCGGCAATGATGAGGGAAAAACAAACGATCAGCCCTGTTTTAACCGGCTTCCGGGTGATCTTGTACAACCACCAGACCATGCCGATCACGACGATGATTCTGAACAAACTGAGTGTTAGTTTCCCCCAATCTCCTCCGAATGTCATGCCGAAAGCCATGCCTTCATTCTCGGTGAAATTGATATAAAACCAATGGCCGAAAACGGAAAAGCTCTCGCCAAGATACATGTGGGTCTTGATCCAGATCTTCAGGCATTGATCAACCAGAAGGATCAGAAAGATAATAATACCGGCTTTTTTCAATGCTGGGACAAATTGTGATTGGATTATTCGTTGACAGGTTCTCCCGTTGACCTGGGAACCGGAGGAGCCTGGTTCTTTTTCGCCTCAATGCTCAAGGTGGCGTGAGGAACAACACGCAGCCGGTCCTTCGGGATCAGTTTCCCGGTGACTCTGCAAATACCGTACGTTTTGTTCTCAATCCTCACCAACGCATTCTCCAACGATTTGATGAACTTCTCCTGACGCATGGCAAACTTGCTGTTCTCTTCTTTGGAAAAGACCTGATACCCTTCTTCCAGCACCTTGAAGGTGGGAGAGGTGTCAGTGGTATCATGTTCATTGCTGATCGTATATGATTCTGTCAGTAACTTCAGGTCATTCCGAGCTTTTTCAAGTTTCTGCAGGATGATTTGGCGGAACTCTTCCAGTTCCTCATCAGTGTACCTGCTCTTCTCCATTTCCGGTGCTGCTGCTTTCTTCATATCTCAAAAGTTAAATCAACAATATCTTTTTTGATCAGTGTCCGAAAAACCATAACGGCAGAAGTGCTATTTTCTGTCGCTCACTCGTGATTCATTTTCCGGATAGAAATTGAAGTTGCAATCGTATCAGTTAACCCGACCAAAACTTTGTCTTCTGTTTCAATCCCGGGTACGATATTAAACTTTTCTGCTAATATCTCTGAGCAAATATAGGAAACATTCTTATTCAATGCCTCATTTATTTCCTCGTGCGATTCTATTTCAACCTCAATCTTGTCGGTTACCTCAAACCCTTTGTCTTTCCGCAAGTTCTGGATTCTGTTGATGACTTCACGGGCGATTCCTTCTTTCCACAGTTCAGGCGTGATATTCACGTCAAGGGCGACCGTGAGAGAACCCTGGTTGGCGACATGCCATCCGGATATCTTCCGACTGGATTTCTACATCGTCAGTGAAGATCTCCGCAGGTTGGCCGTTCACCATCAGCGTGATTTTGCCTTCGCGTTCCAACTCCGCGATCGAGGCCTGGTCGATGGTGGTGAGCATCTCTGCCAGCGTTTTCATCATCTTGCCATAGCGCGGTCCGAGTTTCTTGAAATCGGGTTTCACCTTTTTCACGAGGATGCCGGCGGTATCGGAGATGTATTCCAGGTCTTTCACATTGACTTCGGAAAGGATGAGGTTCTTCACCGATTCAACCTGGTTCCGCACGTGATCCGACATCAGGGGAATCAAGGCGCGGTTGAGGGGCTGACGAACCCTGATGTTGAGTTTCTTCCGGATGGAAAGGATCAGCGAGGAGATGGTCTGTGCCAGCTCCATACGCTCTTCCAGATCCTTGTCGATCATCGTTTCATCCACTTCGGGGAAGGTGGTAATATGAACCGATTCCTCCGCGGTCCGCCCCGTGACGCTGTTCAGGTCAAGGAACATCCGCTCGGCAAAGAACGGAGCAATGGGAGCCATCAGCCGGGCAATCACTTCGAGACAACGATACAATGTCTGGTACGCTGAGATCTTATCATCAGAATACTCGCCTTTCCAGAAACGACGACGGCTGAGACGCACATACCAGTTGCTGAGGTGGGCATCCACAAAATCAGAGATAGCCCTGCCTGCCCGGGTGGGTTCGTAATCATGATAACATTCATCCACTGTTTTGATCAGGGAATTCAGTTCCGACAGGATCCAACGGTCGATCTCCGGCCTTCTTTCGGAAGGCAGATCCGGCACTTTATAGGTAAACTTGTCGATGTTCGCGTACAAGGCAAAGAACGCATACGTATTGTATAACGTCCCGAAAAACTTACGCTGCACTTCGGAGATGCCATCGACATCGAATTTCAGGTTGTCCCAGGGCTGCGAGTTGGTGATCATATACCAGCGGGTGGCATCAGGACCGTACGTATTGATGGTCTCAAACGGATCAACGGCATTCCCGAGGCGCTTCGACATCTTATTCCCGTTCTTGTCGAGCACCAGTCCGTTAGATACACAGGTCTTGTACGACACCGATCCGAAGAGCATCACGGCAATGGCATGCAGGGTGAAGAACCATCCACGGGTCTGGTCAACACCTTCGGCAATAAAATCGGCCGGGAAGAAGGAGGAAAGCTCCTCCCCTTTTTCAAACGGATAATGATACTGGGCATAAGGCATGGAACCGGAGTCGAACCAGACATCGATGAGGTCGGGTTCACGGTACATGGGTTTCCCGGAAGGAGAAACGAGGACGATGTCATCCACAAAGGGACGGTGCAGGTCGAATTTTTGATAGTTTTCTTTCGATAAGTCGCCGGGGGTGAACTCTTCCAGCGGATTGTGCTTCATCGTGCCGGTCTTTACGGCTTTCACGACTTCATCGTGGAGTTGTTCCACCGAGCCGATGCAGATCTCTTCCGTTCCGTCTTCGGTTTTCCAGATGGGCAGCGGAGTGCCCCAGAACCGGCTGCGGGAAAGGTTCCAGTCGACCAGGTTCTCCAACCAGTTTCCAAAACGGCCGATACCGGTAGATTCGGGTTTCCAGTTGATCGTCTGGTTGAGTTCCATCATCTGGTCACGGAAAGCCGTGGTACGGATGAACCAGGAATCGAGCGGATAGTAAAGAATGGGTTTATCGGTACGCCAGCAATGCGGGTAAGAATGTTCGTATTTTTCACTTCTGAAAGCCTTGTTTTCGTGCTTCAGTTTGACGATGATGTCTACATCCACCACGGTATCTTTCGACGGGTCGTAGTTTTCGTCATATTCGGGTTTCACGAACCGTCCGGCGAACTCGCCCATCGATTCAACAAATTTCCCGTTCTTGTCAACCAGGGTGAGCGAACCGAGCCCGTATTGTTTCCCTACCCGGAAGTCATCAGCGCCAAAGCTGGGAGCAATATGAACGATACCGGTACCGTCTTCGGTGGTGACAAAATCGCCCAACACTACCCGGAACGGGTCCCCGTCTTCGGGTTGCGCATACGGTAACAGTTGCTCGTAACGGATCCCTTCCAGCATCGATCCGCTGAACTCGGTGACAACGCGGAAAGGGATGCTCTTCTGACCTTCCTGGTAATCTTCCAGGCTGAGTTGTGCATTCTTCTCCGGGAAGAAATTATTCAGGAGATCTTTGGCTAAAACGACGGTCTGCGGACGGTGGGAATAGGGATTATAGGTTTTTACCAGGACATAGGTGATGTTGGCTCCGACGGCCAGACCCGTATTCGAAGGCAGTGTCCAGGGCGTCGTCGTCCAGGCCAGGAAACAAAGGTCTCCGAAAAGATCGTTGAAAAGGAATTCTGAAGCCTCGTTGCGCACTACTTTGAATTGAGCCACAACGGTATTATCCTTGACCATCTTGTAGCAGCCCGGTTGGTTCAGTTCGTGGGTGCTGAGACCCGTACCGGCAGCGGGAGAATAAGGCTGGATGGTGAAACCCTTGTATAAAAGACCTTTTTCGTAAAGCTTTGACAACAGGTACCAAACCGATTCGATATATTTGTTTTCAAAGGTGATATAAGGATCATCGAGATCAAGCCAGTAGCCCATTTTCACGGTGAGGTCGTCCCACAGATCCTTGTATTTCATGACCTCGCTGCGGCACTGTTTGTTGTAATCTTCGACGGAAATTCTTTTCCCGATATCTTCTTTGGTAATACCCAGTTTCTTTTCCACACCGATCTCAACCGGCAATCCATGGGTATCCCATCCGGCCTTCCGGTCGACATGGTATCCCTTCATGGTTTTATACCGGCAGAAGATGTCCTTGATCGTCCGGGCCATGACATGATGAATGCCGGGGATCCCGTTGGCGGAAGGAGGTCCTTCATAGAAAATATAAGGTGGACGTCCTTTGCTTTTTTCAAGGCTTTTCTCAAAGATCCCGTGAGTTTCCCAATACTCCCGGATTTCGTTTCCGATCCGTGTAAGGTCAAGATGCTTGTATTCAGGGTAACGCTTCATTCGTAAAATTTGTCAAACAGTTTGATTCGATTGGTATTACAAATAGAAAAAGAGTGCAAAGTTACAGTTTTTTTTGATGTGTTATATTTGCAGAAAGATATGAGACTATGCAAGCAGAACCAAATCCTGTTCTCCGGATTATTCATTCGAGGAAGAGTGTACGAAGTTATACCGGGCAGAAAGCTGACCGGGAGACATTGGAAAGATTGATCAGGGCGGGGATGGCGGCCCCTTCTGCACGGGATTTCCGACCCTGGTTCTTTATCGCGATCACCGAGGATACCGTGTTGCATAAGCTGGCTGAAGGATTGCCGCACGCCAAGATGCTTCCGTCAGCGGGAGCGGCCATCGTGGTTTGCGGCGATATGAAAATAGCCCACTCCGGCACCCATCCCGAGCTTTGGGTACAGGATTGCTCCGCTGCCACGGAAAACATCCTCCTCGCCGCGGAAAGCATGGGTCTTGGCGCTGTATGGACCGCCTGTTATCCTTACGACGAACGGGCAGGTCAGGCAATAGCCGTCCTGAATCTCCCACCCCACATCGTTCCGCTGAACGTCATCGCAGTCGGGTACCCTTCAGGCCAGGATCATCCCAAAGACAAATTCGACCCTTCGCGGATACGGTGGGAAAAATGGTAATCATCAACAATCAACATAATCATGGAATGTATTGATAAACTCGACGGCGCCGTGATCGTCACTGATGCTGACGGCACCCTGATCTACCTCAACGAAAAAGCGCTCAGACAATACGAGAAAGAGGGAGGAAAAGACCTGATCGGGCGGAAACTGGCTGAGTGCCACTCGGAAAGATCGAACCAAATTATTCAGGAGATGATCCGTACCGGGAAAAACAACGTTTACACGATTGAGAAAAAAGGAAAGAAAAAACTCATCTTCCAGTCACCGTGGATGGTCGACGGAGAATTCCGGGGATTGATCGAATTATCCCTCGAGATTCCTTTCGACATGCCGCATTATGTAAGAGGATAGGTTCATCATTGTTCATCTTGAAATTTCCACCGTCATGAAAAAAACTCTTCTGCTGATCCTGCTTGCCACAGCGCTCTTGTATTCCTGTGGCCGAAAGCCCGAACTTTTACCCGGTCCCTGGCTGGGAGTGATTCGTATCGATAGTGCCGATCGTTCGCTGGATGTCCCCTTCAACATGATGTTGTCGCGAACACCCGACGGGCAGTGGATGATCGAAGTGCTGAATGCCGAAGAGAACATTCTTATCAATGAGGTTGTCGTCAGGGAGGATAGTCTGTTTTTCAGGTTCCCGTTCTTTTCTTCGGAGATTGCCTGCCGGATTACCGGCGATTCGCTCCTGGGTTCCTATTATCCAAAAGGGCGGGAGAAAGGCACTGCCTATATGTTTTTGGCCAAACAGGGCACCACCGACAGGTTCCCCTCTTTCAGCGGAACACCTGCCCGGGATGTCACCGGTCGCTGGAAGATCCTGGAGAATCCCGGCAGCCCCGATTCCTCGGTGATGGTAGGTGAATTCGTGCAGGAAAACGGCCGCGTGACAGGCACGGTACTCTCCACCACCGGCGATTATCGTTCGCTGGAGGGGAAAGTGGCCGGAAACAAATTCATGGTCAGCGCAGTTGACGGAGCGCATACCATCCTGTTCATGGGCGACCTGGCCCCTGATGGTTCCATGAGCGGACGTTTCATCGGCAGCCCTGCCTGGAGAAGTACCTGGAAGGCGGTGAAAAACTCCACCATCACGCTCCCGAAAGGGGAAGAGCTGGTGAGGTTGAAGAAAGATGCGCCAGCATTCACGTTTACCTTTCCCGACATCAATGGCCGGGCTGTTTCCCTCGAGGATACGGTATTTAAAGGGAAAGTGATCATTGTCGACGCCATGGGATCCTGGTGCCCCAATTGCCTGGACCAGGCGTTGTTCCTGAACGAGCTGTACGAGCGGTACAAAACGCAGGGGCTGGAAGTCATTTCCTTGTGTTTCGAGGACGAGACGTTTGAATCCTCCCGGCCGAAGATGCACCGGTTCGTCAGTCAGACCGGTGTCGGATATACGTTCCTGTATGCCGGGCCCCGCGGACAAGAGTCGATCCGCAAGGTGATGTATGTAGCCGAAGGGATGCTGGCTTACCCTACCACCCTCTTCATTGATCGTTCGGGGAAAGCCAGAAAAGTGGAAACCGGTTTCTCGGGACCGTGGACAGGAATACACTATAACGACATGGTAAGAGAAACCACGCTGTTTGTGGAAAAACTGTTAAAAGAGGAGCCTCCCAGGCCCGAATAAAAGAATGCCGGTTTATGGTTGTACGGCAGGTTCTTCAGGGATGATGATCCAGGCGATAATATAGGCCAGTAAGCCGGCGCCTCCGAAGAAAAAGGCGATGACCCAAAGGACCCTGATCAGCACCGGATCCAGGGTAAAATATTTTCCTATCCCGCTGCATACGCCGCCAATGACGCGGTCGGTCCGTAAGCGGTACAATCTTTTTACTTCATTTCCTTCCATGATCGAGGGTGTTTCGGTAAACAAAGATACTATATCTGTCGGCAAAAAGGGAAAAAGACGAATGGAATTCTCCAGGTCAGTAGGCCCATTTTACCCAGACGGATCCCCAGGTAAAACCGCCGCCAAAAGCAGCCAGAATGAGGTTATCTCCCTTTTTCAGTTTCGATTCCCATTCGAAGAGGCAAAGAGGAATGGTACCGGAAGTAGTGTTACCGTACCGGTCGATATTGATCATCACCTTGTCGCGGCTCAATCCCATGCGGCGGGCCGTAGCGTCGATGATCCGCATATTGGCCTGATGGGGAACCAGCCAGGCAACATCATCGGATGACAGGTTATTCCGTTCCATGATTTCGGCAGAGACATCAGCCATACGAGCCACGGCTGCCTTGAAGACAGGTTGTCCTTCCTGGTAAATGAAATGTTCCCGTGCATCCACTGTTTCATGGGAGGGTGGTTTCACCGATCCGCCTGCTTTCATGTGCAGGTGAACCCGTCCACTGCCGTCGGCTTTCAGGATGGCATCCATGATTCCGACCTCTTCGGTAGTAGGTTCGAGGAGCATAGCGCCGGCAGCATCGCCAAAGAGAACACATGTTTCGCGGGCAGTATAATCAACGATGGAGGACATTTTATCAGCCCCGACGACAATGGCCTTCTTGACAAATCCTGTTTCAATATATTTTGCGGCGGTGATCAGGGTATAGATCAGGCTTGAGCAGGCAGCTTCGACATCGAAACTGAATGCATTTTTAATCCCGGTTTTATCGCAAATGATGGTGGCGGTAGCCGGGAAAAGCATATCAGGGGTTACCGTGGCGCAGATGAGAAGCCCGATCTCCTCGGGACGTGTCCCTGTTTTTTCCAGCAACCCTTTTACAGCTTCAGCTCCCATATCGGAGGTGCCCAGGCCTTTGCCCTTCTGGATATGTCGCTCATGGATACCGGTTCTGGTAACGATCCATTCATCGGAGGTATCTACCATGGACTCCAGCTCCCGATTTGTCAGTACATAGGAAGGAACATACCCGTTGATGCCTGATATTTTTGCTCTGATTTTTGTCATAGGTGAATGCTTGAAAATGAAAACTGCAGATCAGTTGTTATTCAGGGAGTATTTCTCCAGGGCGCAACGGATTTTTTTCGGTAATTCCGCTTCTGAAATTTCAACTGCCTGTTTGATCATATTACAGATGGCACGGCTGCTTGAGATCCCGTGCCCGACAACGATATTTCCGTTCACACCCAGGATAGGGGTTCCGCCGGAGTTTTCGTAATTAAACCGATTGAGGAAGTCATCCCGGATCCCTCTTTTTATCAAGAGCCGGTACATGGCTTCTATCTGCTTCAACACGATATTCCCCACAAAGCCATCGCAAACAATCACATCAACCTGATCTTTAAATAGTTCGCGGCTTTCAACATTCCCCACAAAATTAAAGTCCTTGGTCTCTTTCATCAACTGGAAAGCCGATTGGGTGGTAAGGTTTCCCTTTTTCTCTTCGGAACCGATATTCAGCAATCCGACTTTCGGGTTTTTGATATGCATCACGCATTCGGCATAGATAGAACCCAGAAGCCCGAACTGGTACATCACGTCAGGTTTGCTGTCGGGATTGGTACCTACATCAACGAGGAGGGTTGTCCCTCCGTTTTCTTTGGGAATTCCGGCCGGAGTGCAGGGACGAATGACCCCCTGGATGGTATTGACGCTGTAAATGGCCCCTACCAGCATGGCGCCGCTGCTTCCCGCGCTGGCAAAGGCGCTGATCTCTTCATGTTTCAGCATCCTGAACCCAACGGAGATAGAACTGTTGGGCTTATTCACCAACGCCTTGGTGGGATGCTCGTCCATCTCGATCAAGTCCGGCGCATCCACGATATCAAACCGCAAGGGATCTATTCTTTCTTCCTTCAGAAAGGAAAGGATAATATCCTTATCACCTATTAACACGATTTTGACAGTTTCCGGAAGCTCCTTCAATGCCATCACCGCTCCGTTAAGAGTGGCTTTGGGAGCGAAGTCCCCTCCTAAAACATCTAAGCCGATCCTCATCTGAATAAGTTTAAGTGACCAACTAAAAAACCGCTTCTTTATAACCCGCTATGGATCCCGGAGAAAGTAAGCGGGACCTTAGAAAAACAAATGCCTTACTTGGCAGAAGCTTTCTCAATAGCAGGTTTTCCGCGATAATACCCGCATTCAGGACATACCCTGTGATACAGTACCGGACTTCCGCAGTTGGAACAAATAGAGGTCGTTGGAACTACCGCTTTGTCGTGAGTTCTTCTCTTGTCACGCCGAGTGGTGGAGATTTTGTGTTTTGGGTGTGGCATAATTATTCAATTTTGAATATTAATTTCACAATTAAGATAAATCACTATTTTTCAGTTTCGACAAGGCTTCCCAACGGGGATCCGTGTCTTTCTTTTCATTCAGTTCTTCCAGTTTTCGGATGACGGCCGGATCACAAAACGATCCTTCCGCTCCTTCCTCCCCGTGTACCTTTCGCATCGGTAACAGCAGGTGGACATATTCATACAGGTAGGGAGCAAAATCAACCTGGTAACTCATCTCGGGAATGATTACTACCTCATCGCTCTGCTCCTCGTACTCCTCCCCAAACTTCAGGATGAGCTGCTCCGTCCCGCTGATCTTAATCTTCACCGGCTCATTGCACCGGTCACAGGGAACCTCCGCCCAACCATGGAGGGAAAAGTGCAAAATCATCATCCTTTCCTCTTTTTCCAAATCCAGGTGTACCGCTACATCTCCTTTCCGGATCAGCGATTCCTCATAGGATTCAAAGAACGCATCGCCGATCGTAAAATCAAAAGGATGAATTCCAGGTTTCAATCCCCTGAACGGGATAATATATGTTTCCGGCGTTTCCACCTCTCATCGAAAAAGTTTGCAAAAGTAACAATTAATCTTGTGACAACCAAATGCATGATTCCATGGATTCATTCCTGTTTTTTTAAACTGATACCGGCCGAAAAGATGTTCTCCACACGGAGACGGCGACTTATCGACTCCTCATAGAGGAAGCGAGTCTGTAACGAGATGATCATGAACTTTACCGGGCGAAAGGTAAACACGTTTTTCCAATTCAGACTGACTGCTTTTTGAAAGGGTTTGAATACCGCCAGGTCACAATCCCATTCCAGAGCCTTCAGAAATGTGCGTTTTGCCTGTAGCTTCATGCTGAGGCCGTACTCCAGCAGGTGATTCTGCCCTTTCTTTACTCCCCGGTATTCCGGGCACCCCTGCGCCGAAAAGATCGTCGTGTCGCGGAGGTACGTCAGCCTGACCCCCGTCAGGCCCAGCAATACCGACCCCGTCCCCGGGATGTTGAAGGTCAGACCCGGAGAGAGATCCCAGGTGAGCGGCG
>Ga0116170_10001524_pt1 | contig 23337 bp, 19 predicted proteins | sample AD_JPNHW1_MetaG_FD_89797 | JGI IMG/M metagenome (GOLD analysis project Ga0116170, IMG submission 89797) | Active sludge microbial communities of municipal wastewater-treating anaerobic digesters from Japan - AD_JPNHW1_MetaG | ecosystem: Engineered > Bioreactor > Anaerobic > Digestate | place... | reverse complement strand
TGTAGCCGAACAGCTCGCTCTCGATCAGGTTCTCGGGGATGGCACCGCAGTGGACGGGCACGAAGGGTTGATCCGCGTCGGCACTCATGCGATGGACGGCGCGGGCGACGACCTCTTTGCCCGTGCCGCTTTCGCCGGAAATCAGCACCGTCGCCCGCGTGGCAGCAGCGGCGCGCGCCTTGGCCAGCACCGCCTGCATGGCGGGACCGATGCCCACCAGCCCGAGCGAAAGGGCCTGCGAGGCGGTCAGCGGGGCTTCGCGCACGGCCAGCGGCCGCAATCCGGAGGAGGGAGGATCACTGGAGATCAATCCCCAGCGCACGCTTCCCAGCGCTCCCCACGCGGCGAGCGCTTGCGGAGAAAGCGGCGCAGCCTTGGGATCGCGCACCAGCAGGATCGGCAGCGCCCCCACCTCGGCCACCCCCCGGGCCAGCACCGGCGGAGGTTCCGCCGCCGCAGCGCTGATCACCCAAAGATCCGTTTCTTCCGGGGGAAGCGCGGGTGCGGCGCTGCGATCCAGGGTCACGGCCCAGACGCCGGCCCAGGCGTGTTCCATCCCCTGGGAGGCATCGCCAAGGGTTGACCAATGCAGGCGAGGAAGTGGGCTCATGAACGACCAGAAAAGGGTCACTGAAGGGTTTGTAAACAGCCTAGATGGAGACGAATTTTGATCAAGTCAAAAATCCGACATCCCTATCCTGACATCGCTGGAGCCTTTCTGAACACTGGCCTGCAACAATCTTGTAAAGCGAGGGTGCGCCCTCCGGAAAGATCCGATGCCATTCATCAATTCGGGATATGCATACCGCGAACAGATCCAGGCGAAGGGAGAATCCGTCCTGAGCCATCTGGCGAAGCGCCACCCGCACTCGGATGCCACCCAATGGCGCGAGCGCATGGCGCAGGGCGAAATCGAATTGGACGGAAGGAACTGCGGCGCAGACCTCCCGCTGCACCCGGGCCAGTGGCTGCAATGGAACCGCCCACCCTGGGAGGAACCTGAGGCCCCAGAGGGTTGCGAGATCCTGTTCGAGGACGCCTGGATGATCGCGGCGATCAAGCCAAGGGGCCTGCCCACCCTGCCCAGCGGGGGGTTCCTACAGCAAACACTTCTCATGCGAGTCCAACAGATTTTCCCAGAAGCCGTTCCCATGCATCGGCTGGGCCGCGAGACATCGGGCATCGTGCTTTTCGCCCGCACCCATGCGGCCGCTGCCGAGCTTCAAATCGCTTGGCGTGCTAACGGAGTCCAAAAGATCTACCGGGCCCTGGCCAGGGGCATCTCCAGGCAAGACATCCATCGAATCACCACCCCCATTGGGTTGGTGCCCCACCCGCGCCTGGGGCAGTTGCATGCCGCCACACCGAATGGGAAACCTTCGCTCAGCATCGCCAGAGTCATCGAACGCCACGACACCCATACGCTTTTTGAAGTGGAGATCCAGACCGGAAGGCCCCACCAGATCCGCATCCACATGGCCTCCATCGGCCATCCGTTGGTGGGCGATCCCCTTTACGTCGCAGGCGGTGGCCCCCATCCCAATGGCCTCGCCGTGCCGGGAGACGGTGGCTATTTCCTTCACGCCATGCGCCTGCGATTTCCCCATCCTGCCTCGGGCGAACTCCTGGAACTGAAGGCTCCAGTGCCATCGGAGCTGAAGACGAGCCATGAATTGAATTCCTGAGACAACAACCGCCGGGAGGCGTCAGATCGGCTATACTCGATCTCCATTTTCCAATTTCGAGCCATGAGCATCAGCGCAACTTCATCCCCAGCGTCCACCCGCACCATGACCGCGCGTCTTCTCGCGCAGGAGCAGGCCGCACAAGCCCAGGCCGTCCAGGATCAGACTGCCCAGGACCCAGCCGCCGAGGCCACCCGCGCTCAAGACGCCACCGGCATGTATGAACGGGTTCGCCAGGAAACAGAAAAGCGCAAGACCCCGGAATCCACCGCCGCCCTTCAAGAACAGGCGTTCATGGCTCCACTGGCCTCAATCATCCCGGCTTCGCCCAGCCAGGACGCGTTGGCCGCCATGATGGAGCAGAACCAGGTGCAGGCGACCTCTGCGATCAGCGCGGCCAGCGCATTCGCCAACGGTCAGGCCATGGGCCAATCCGCCTTTGCCCCCGCCATGAATTTCGCCGCCACGGTCAATGGAAGCTACGCTGTGATTCAGCAGATCCTGTCTTCGGAGCCCAGCGCTTCGGATTCGCTGGATCTGATGGCTTGAATCCAGGAGTTTCCATGATCTTCGACGAAGAACGCGCCGCCCGGGCCGTCCGGGAACTGCTGGCCGCCATGGGCGCGGATCCCCACGCCCCGGAATTGCTGGAAACGCCCACCCGCGTTGCGGATTACTGGCGCGAACGCTTGGCGGGATACCACGTCGATATCGGCATGGAGCTCCAGCCCCTGCCGGGCGATCTGGCGCCCTGCCCCGTCATCCTGGAAAACATCCCTTTCGTCAGCACCTGCGAACACCACCTAGCGCCCTTTTCGGGCCACGCCAGCATCGGCTACCTGCCGGGAGAGCACGGAACGGTCGGCCTATCCAAGCTCGTGCGCATCCTGAACGCCTTTGCCAATCGCCTTCAGGTCCAGGAGCGCATGACGCACCAGATCTTCGACGCCCTGCAGCAACACCTGAAGCCCCAGGCCTGGGCCGTAAAGCTGGTGGCTGAGCACACCTGCATGAGCCACCGCGGCGTCAAAGTGTCCCATGTCCCCGTAACCACGCTGCTGCTAGGCGGCGCATGGAAGGATGCGCCGCCTAGCGCGTTCCGATGATCAGACCCTCACGAAGCCAAGCTCAGGCCTTGACGTCGATGTTGTTCCCAAGCTGCTGAGGCTTGACCTTGGGGGCTTCCGGCTGGGCAGCTCCCGCGGCCTGCTGGGCCTTCTGCTGATCCTGCTGCACCCGCTTCTGCTCCTGGAGACGGGTCTGCTGAGCACTCGTCGTGGCCGTGTTGGGCTGGGTCTGAGCCGCGTTGGACACTTTCATGCGAACCTCCTCCACGAGAAAGGAACAGGCACTCGGCGCGCTAGCTAGGCCGTTACGTTGAGATTCTGGCCAAGGCCGTTGGCCTGGGCCACCATCTGCGCCAGTTGGGCCCCCTGGACAGCCTGGATATCCAACACCTTGCGCATCACGCTGGTCCCGTACTGGGACGCAGAGAGCTCACTGCTGGAATTGGCGGCATTGGAAGCGATGGTCGAAACGTCCATGGTAGACCTCGGCCTTCTCTTATCGTCCTTTCACGACCCGGACTTGAGGCAGTTTTTGGCGCAGCAGGGCAGCCGCCCCCTGGATGGCGGGCTCGGCCTGGGCGCTGGCGGCCCGATTGGCTTCCGCGATGGCCTCGAAGACCTCCCGGCGGTGGACCTGGACATCCTTCGGCGCATTGATCCCCAGGCGAACTCCGTCCTTCGTGATGCCCGTGACGATCACCTCGATATTGCCGTTGATGATGATGGACTGATCCATCTTCCGGGTGATGACGAGCATCCGTTCCCCTTTTAGCCGCCGATACTAGTGATTGGTGGGATCGCTGATCACAGAATACTTGAGGGGATAGTGTTCCGTGTTGAGGATCACCTGCCGACCGGTTCGCGTCTGTCCGTTGATGACCAGGGGACCCGCGAGGTTGGCCGTCATCTGGCGCGGATCTTCCGGGATGACCACCAGCGCCAGCACCAGCGCGTCTTCAAGCTTCTCGATGGCGAGGGAACCCGCCTCCTCCGAACTGAGTGGGAATGTGTAATCCGGCTTGATGGCCGCCACGTCGATGGCCGTGAACGAGATGTCCTCGTGTTCCACGGACTGGAGAAACTTGAGCGGGTAGCCGCCGGAAGGCTCGAACAGGCGAAATGCGTGCAGTTCTGGAAATCCCACCAACCCACCAGGGAAGTTCAGCACGAGGTTGTCCTTGGGGGCGAAGACCGGGTGCTTCAAGGGAAAGGCCGCGCTATCCAGGGCTACCTGGCGACCAATCTTGGTCCGGGTGTTCACCACCAGCGGGCCCGCCAGGTTGGCGGTCATTTGCCTGGGGTCCTCGGGCACCACGACCAGGGCCATCACCAAGGCGTCCTCGGGCTTTTCGAGGGACAGCACCTTCGCATCCTCGTCGCTGAGCGGCACTTCGTAATCCAGATTGATGGAAGCCGCATCCATGCACACAAAAGAGATCTCTGGCTGATCCGTGGATTGCAGGAACTTCAGCGGGTACCCCCCGGTGGGCTCGAACAGCCGGAAGACCTTCAACTCCGGGAAACCGACGAGTCCCGCAGGAAAAGTTAAAAGGATTTCATCCGAAGACATGGCGGAGCTCCCGTTGCGAGAAGGTATGTCAGAACCATCGTCCCCGTGTGGCGGGAACTTAGTTTTTGCAGATGAAGAGATCCCAAAGTTCATCCAGGTGCTTGCGCCGGAACCGGGGGTTGGGGATGGAGCGCTCCAGCGCCTCTTTCGTCCTTGGAGGGTACTGGATGCGCGCCAGGATCCAGCGATTGCCCATCTCCATCACCGCAGCCACATCCCCCTCATTGCCCCATCGCAGGCGCAACTCGGAGAGCTTCAGGGCGCGCTCCTCGGCGAGAGGCCCCAGCCCCATGCAGCGTACCTTGTCCACGAGGGGCGGATGCTCGGGCGGCCGGTACTGCCGCACGCGGCGCATCAAGTGGCGCATCTCCGAAGGCAGGCTCCCGATGCGCTGGGCGACGTCGGGCTCGTGCAGGCGCGCCTGGACTTCCTCGTTCAGGGACCGCAGCAAAGGCAACAGTAGCGCTGCATCCCGAGCGGCGTAGCTGAACTGGGTGTCCCGCAGCGGGCGCAGCATCCAGTTGGAATCCTGTTCCTCTTTCGGGATGTCCAACCCCAGTTTCAGCTTGGCCATCGTCTTGAGGCCCGGCTGCGGGTAGCCCAGCGCACGCGCCAGCATCATGGTGTCCAGCACGGAAGTTGGCATCACGTCATAGACGCGCTTGAAGACAATGCCATCGCCTGAGAAGTCGTGGACGATCCAGGGCACCTCGCTCATGGCCAGCAGCAGCGGCCGCATCAGTTCGGGAATCGCGAGCGGATCCACCAGCCACGCCCGATCATGGGTGGCCACCTGCAGTACAGCCAGCACGCAGTGGTGAACGCCCGTCAGACTGCACTCGATATCCACCGCCAGAAGGTTCGCCTGGAACCAGTGAGGAAGCGCGGCCCCCAGCTTTTCTGGGGTGTCGACGTAATCCGTTGGAAGATCGTAGCGATCCGGTGCCATGCCTCCAGTGTGCAGGAAAATTCGGTTCATGGGCATCGTAGAATCCAAGGTTGGAGCCGATCATGAATCAAAGCCTCTTCTGGACGACCTTCGCCACCGTCTTCCTGGCCGAGTTGGGAGACAAGACGCAGCTGGCCGCCATGACCGCCACAGCCAAGAGCGGCGCCCTGTTCACGGTGTTCTGCGCAGCCAGTCTGGCGCTCATCTGCGCCACCGCCCTGGGCGTGACCGTGGGCACCGCGCTGTTCAAGGTCATCCCGGAACACATGGTGAAATACCTCGCCGGCGCCGCTTTCGTGGCCGTGGGGATTTGGGTGATGGTCAAGGGTTGACCCTGCCACTGCGGCAAAACACGACAGTAGATGCAACATCCGTCGCCGCGAGAGGACATCGGCGAGTCCGCATTAGTTTAAGTATCTGGAATACTACACTTATGCACATGGCACATTTCATGACCTCCGGAACAGTATTCCCGGAGGCCCCCATGCGCTACGCCTTAATGCTCACCCTGTTATTCGCCTGCGCCCTGCCCACCTTGGCTCATCCGGACGGCGCCTGGGACCGGAGAGCCCCACACAGGAACCGCGGCCCCTTCATGGAGGAACACCGGCCCTTCCGCGGTTGCGAACGGCCGATGACGCCGCCGTGGGCGCAGGAGCGCCGTGTGGATTTCCGCAGAGACCCGCGCCGATACAATGGCGACCGCCCCCATCATCACTGGCGCGAAGCAGCACCCGTCGTCATCCTGCCGCCCCCGCCAAGGATCCATGAACCACGCGTCCACCTCTGGTTCGGCTTCTGATCGAAGCGTCAGCTAATCTCCGCCAGCCTGAGCCGCGCCTGCTCCTGCTTCAGCCATGCAAGCTGGATGTCGCTCAGGCCGCGCCGGGCGACGCGCTCCGCGGCCTCGCGACATTTAGACAGTAGCTGTCGATCACGCACCAGATCGGCTACCTGGAACTGCGGAAGGCCCGACTGGCGGGTGCCGAAAAATTCGCCAGGGCCGCGCAGTTCCAGGTCCTTCTGGGCGATGCGGAAACCGTCCGAGGTGCCCACCAACACTTGCAGGCGCTCGGTCTCGCTGACGGATAGCATCACGAAATGGCTTTTCGCACCGCCCCGGCCCACGCGACCCCGCAGCTGGTGGAGCTGGGAAAGCCCGAAGCGCTCCGCGTGATCGACGATCATCACCGTGGCGTTGGGCACATCCACGCCCACCTCGATGACCGTGGTGGCGAGCAGGATGCGCGCCTCGCCAGAGACAAAGGTCGCCATGCGCGCCTGCATCTCATCGGCCTTCAAGCGGCCATGCACCACGACGATGGACACATCAGGAAAGCGCCCGCGCAGCAAGGCCTCCATGGCCTGGATATCGCGCAGGATCACCTTCGTCTCGTCGGAAGGATCGATGGCGGGACTCACGACAAAGGCCTGCCGCCCGGCTTCCAGCTCCCGCTCCACCAGATGCCACGCCCGTTCGGCGTCATCAGGATCCAGCAGGCGCGTGGCGATGGGCTGGCGGCCCGGCGGCAGCTCATCCAGCACCGATTGCTCCAGGTCGCCAAACACCGCCAGCGCCAGCGAGCGCGGAATGGGCGTGGCGCTCATGACCAGCCAGTGGGGGTCCAGACCCTTGGCCTTCAGGGCCTCGCGCTGCTTCACGCCGAAGCGATGCTGTTCATCCACCACGATGAGTTGCAGGTTCGCGAAGCTCACCGCCTCCTGGAAGATCGCGTGCGTGCCGACGACGTAGGTTGCTTCGCCGGAGGCGATGCGCGCCATGGCCTGCCGTTTTTCAGCGGCCTTCATGGGGCCAAGCAGCAGCTGCATGCGCGTGGATTCACCTTGCAGCAGCCGCTTGAAGGTGGCGGCGTGCTGCCGCGCCAGGACTTCCGTGGGAGCCAGCAGCGCGGCCTGCCCGCCTGTCTCGGCAACCATGGCCATGGAGAGGAACGCCACCAGGGTCTTGCCGCTGCCCACGTCGCCCTGCAGCAGACGGTTCATGACGCGGCCCGAGGTGAGATCCTCCACGATCTCCTTGAACGCGTTCCGCTGCGCGCCCGTCAGATGGAAGGGCAGCATTCCGCGCAGTTTCTCGCGCAATTCGGGACTCGTGGGCACCACGGTACCGGCGCGATTCAAGCGTCCGGCCCGACGCAGCGCCACGCCCAGGGCGAAGGCAAAGAGTTCTTCCGCAGCCAGGCGCCCATGGGCGGGCGTGGCCTTGGCCTCCAGCTCCGTCGCATCGCTGGTGTCCGGTGGCTGGTGCAGCAGGCGCAGCGCAGAGAGCGTATCCGGAAGCCCTGCGGCAAGCTCCGGCGGCAGGAGCTCTTCGGGCTGGACCGCGCGCGCGAGGGCTTCCTGCACCAGACGCTGACGAACACGCCCTGTGATCGGCCCCATCTTGCGATAGAGCGGCAGGTAGCGCCTGACCCACAGATTCTCGGCGTCGTCGGAGGCCCGCCCCATGATCTCGAATGCGGGACCGCGCATCTCCAGGCCGTGACGCCCGGCGCTCAAAGAACCAAAGGCCAGGATGCGATCCCCGGGCTTGATCGCCTTCGCCAGGTATCCCTGGTTGAACCAGACCAGGCGGATATGCCCAGTGCCATCGTCGAGCAGGACTTCCGTCAGCGCCATGTGCTGCACCCGGGTGGTGCTTTGGCGCAGATCGCGGACAACGCCCAACAGGGTGACGATCTCTCGGGCGCAGGCGTCGTAGGACACGGGCCGGCGGTCCAGTTCGCCGATCTTCATCAACGAACCTCGATCCACGTACCGGTAGGGCAACGCCCACAGAAGGTCCCGGATCGTTGCGATGCCGTTTTCTTCGAACAATGTCGAATAAGCAGGCCCCACGCCGCGCAGCACCGTCAGGCGCGAGGAGAGTGGAAGGGATGGAAGCGCAGGCGACATGGGCTCGTGGATGGATGCGGCGCGAGGCCGCATCTTCATCATTCCAGAGAAAGCGCGATCAGCGCTCCCACAGCCCCATGGGGAAAGCGTGGTATCCCTCGATCACCCAGTCCGCCTGCGCCAAGTGGGCCCGGTCGAGGTTGGGATCCGGCATGGCCACGACGCGCATTCCGGCAGCCTTGGCGGCGGCGATGCCCGCCGGGCTGTCTTCCACCACCAGGCAATGCGCAGGATCAGCCTTCAGCATGCGCGCCGCGAGCAGGAAGATATCCGGGGCAGGCTTGGCGTGGGCGATGCGCGGATCGTCGCCGCATACGACCGCCGAGAAGGTGGTGGTGAACCAGTTCTGGTGCAGGCCCGTCTTCAGCGAAAAGATGCGGCGCTCGGAACTGGTTGCGACAGCGAGTGTCAAACCCCTCGCGTGCAGCGAGCGTGTGAAGGCTTCCGCTCCGGGGATCTCGGCGGCCTTGGCCAGCATATCGAGCAGCACGGCGTCGCGGGCTTCCAGAAAGGCCTCGGGGCTCAGGGGCAACTTCAGCGTCTCCACCAGGAAGCACGCGGCGGCCACGCGGCCACGGCCCATGATCTGCTCTTTCAGACCCCATCCGAAGGCATGGCCGTAGCGCGATGTAACGGCGTGGATGGCCTTGGTGTAGAGCGGCTCCGTATCCAGCAGCACCCCATCCATATCAAACAGAACGTGGGTGATGGGTTCAAAGCTCATCGGTGGTCCGTTCCATTTCGCGGTACGTGGCGTACTCGCCTTCGAAGTAGAGGGGCACCATGCCCGTGGGGCCGCTACGGTGCTTGGCGATGAGCAGCTCGGCGGTCTTGTCTTCTTCTTCGCCTTCCATCACCGGCTTCATCTTGCGGTGGATGAACATCACCATGTCCGCATCCTGCTCGATGGCGCCGGAATCGCGCAGATCAGAAAGCTGGGGCCGCCCGCCCTGCCGGTGTTCGACCTCGCGGTTGAGCTGGGAGAGCACGACCACGGGAATGCCGCGTTCCTTGGCCAGCAGCTTGAAGGCGCGGCTGATCTCGCCCACGCGCGTGGCCTCGTTCTGCTTGGCGCTGCGGCTGTCCGGTGGGCTGCTGATGAGCTGCAGGTAGTCGACGATCAGGATGTCCAGCTTGGAATTGGCCCGCGACAAGTGCCGGTCCACCATGGCCATGATCTCGCGCACGGTGATGGCGGCCTGATCGTTGATGAAGATCGGCAACTCCAGCAGGGCGTCACGGCTTTGCAACAGGCGCGCGTGGATGGCGTCGTCGAACGCCCCGGCCTGCACCTGCTTCATGTTCACGCGGGCGTGGGCGGAGAGCAGGCGCGAGAAGACTTCCTCCTTGCTCATTTCCAGCGAGAAGAAGGCCCCGTGCGCCTTGTGCTGCATGGCCCCGCGCAGCACCCAGTTGAGCGCGAGCGCGGTCTTGCCGATGCCGGGACGCGCCGCAAGGATGATCAGGTTGCCCGGCTGGAAGCCCTGGGTCAGGTGATCCAGGCGGCTGAAGCCCACGCGGAGTCCCGTGGAGCCTTTGCCTTCAAGCCGATCCAGGATGGATTCCATGGCGTCCCGCGCCACGTCGCCCACATGCTCCAGGCCACGCCGCTCCTGGCCCTGGGCCAGCCGGAAGAGATCCGTGGCAGCCTGCTCCACCAGGGTCTCGGGCGGCGCCTCTTCCTCTGAAGCCTGCCGGGCGAGCTGGGCCCCCAGGCGGATGAGCTGCCGCAACTTGTGCTTGCGGGAGATGAGATCGGCCAGCACGCCGGGACGGCGGACCTCCTCGGCGCCCAGCAGCTCCACCAGTCCGGCATAGCCGCCCACGCGACCCAGGTCGCCGTTCTGATCCAGAACGTCCTTGAGCGTGAGGGGATGGATCTCGATCTTGGTTTCAAGGCATTCCCGCAGCGCCTTGAAAACGGCCTTGTGGGCAGGATGGACGAAATCGTCCTCCGAAAGCCGGAAGACGATTTCCCCCGCCGCAAGCTCCGCCCCTGGCGCACAGATCGTGGCCAGGAGGGCGCGTTCGGCATCCACATCCTCCGGGAGACGCTCCGGAAGCAGTTCCGCCATCAGAGTCCGGGCGCGGTGTACCCGCCGCCGTCCACATCCACGAAGATGGGATTGGCGACGGCGACCGGGTAGAGCCCGTGCATGACGCCGTTCCAGGTCGAGCCAGCCATGTAGGTGCCCGTGGTATCCAAGGGCACACCAGCTTCCACCACGACCCACGCATCCTTGGAGGGCAAGGTCAGCGTGAAGGTGCCACGCCGCAGGCGCCAATCGTAATCGGGATCGGTGGTCGGCAGGCTCTGGAGCTGGTTCACGTCCAGCACCGTCGTGACACCATTGATCACCACGCGCAGTTCGTCCACCGGCACCCAGTCCGTGGCCGCCCAGAGATTGACCGTCAAGGTCACGGCGGCACCGTTGGCCGCCAGGAGCTCTCCCGACCCTGCGGAAGCGCTACTGGTGCTGAGCTTCACGTCGACCAGGGGACCTGTGGAAGCAACTGCGGCGCCCTTCTTGAGCGCGGTGAGCACGGGCGAGAGGTCCGACTGCGTGAAGCCATCCGTGTAATCGGTGGCCCCCGAGAACTCGTTGTTGTACCCCTGCGCTTTCAGATAGGTGCGGGCGAATCCGACGGGCGTGTCCACGCTGAACTTCGCGGAAGACAGGCCCAGCGCCTTGGTGAAGTTCGTGGGCGTCTGCTGTTTGAGCAGCGCGAACCAATCGTTCCGAAGCGTTTTGAACTCCCCGAACCAGGCATCCGGATTCGCGCTGTCCCAGCCCTCGCCGCGCAGCAGTTCGATGGCGTCGAAAGCGCCCTGGGTGCGATCCGATACATACGCCCCCTTCGCGTTCCACCAAGCCTGGGAGGACACGGGCTGGGCGGGATCGAACCCCTGCAGCGTGAACAGGCCTTCTGCCCCTCGGGGGCGATGGACAACCGTGAACTGCCCTTGCGCCAAGCCGATGAAATCCGCCAGGTTCCACCCCGTGGAACTGCGAGCCCCCCCGTTGCGATCATTCGATGGAGTAGGCGTGAAGAGGGCCGTCACGGTGCCCAACCCCGCCAGGGACGAGCTGCGCGCGCCCACGACGAAAGGATTCTTCTGGACCTGGATACGCTCATATTCCGTGGTGCCGTTGTAATCGAACTCGATGCGGAACTCGTAGTAAAGGTAGTCGGCGTCCGTCAGGCGGTCGATCTCCGTATTGGCGACAACCTGAACGCCCTCCACCACTGCAGAGGACAGCTTCTCCGCAGGCAGATATCCCCCAGTGGTGATCTGGGAGGGGCCAGGCATATCGAAGCTCGTCCAGCCTGGGGGCAGAGGATCGTGGTAGAGCACGAAGGACTTGCTGCCAACCCCCTCGCCCTGCTGGAACGAGACCTTGTCCGTCGTGACCGATGTCAGCGGCCCATTGCTGGCCAGCAGCGAGTAGCTGCCGGGCGCAAGCCAAAGATTGGTTTGGAAGTTCGTCGCAAAAGACTGGTTGCCGCCGGTGAACGTGTAGTAGCCGGGGTGGAGATTGGTCAGGGTCTTCGCCTTGTAGGCGGGGTTGAAGTAGCCATCCATGGTGCTGACGCGCGGCATGTTCGGATCAGGGGTGCCGTTCTGGCCCAGCACGTTCAAGCGAAGCGGCTGCCACGCGACCACCTGATTGGGCGGATTGGCCGTGCGGGCAGACACAGTGAAGCTCTGGAACAGGCTCTTCACGATCGTATCGCCGTTCAAGATCTCGTTGTATTCCGGGCACAGGTGACTCTTGCTGGAGATCGCGAAAACAGAACTATCCTCGATCTTCAAAGGCGTCGCGATATCTGGATGCGTCGTGCTGACATTGTTGCAATAGATCCACGGCGGCGCGACGGACGTCAGGTGATCGCGGTTGCGGAAACTGATGCGGTAGTAGTTCTCGGAAGGCAGAACAACACCAAGGAAATCTCGCTTCGCAATGTTTGCGGAGCTTGAATCGAAGTCCTGCGTAGGCTCCAGCCACTCCGTCCGCTCCAGAATCCAGTTCGTGTTGTCCGCCTTGAAGGCCGCCAGGCCTGCATCGTAGGTGGCTTTATCCGTCGGATCCTTCAGCTTTGCGATGACATCCGCATTGGTGTAGCGCTCGATGCGGATCTCTGTCTGCAGAGGGCCATCCGCTTCGGCAGATCCTTCCGGCTGGAAATAAGCGGTCCCGAAGTATTCCCCGTAAGCCAGATGGCGGTCCACGGCCATCGCATTGAAGACGCCGGTAGCTTGGTTGGGACGCCCGGTGCTCTGGCCGAAATAGCCCCTTCCAAACGTCGTGGACTTGCCGCTGGAGAAGTAGATCCGCCGGTTGAAGATCAGGCTCTCGCCCGGCTGCAGCTTCACCAGCGCATTCGAGCTATCCATGTTGGGCTTGCTGCCCAGCACGAGGTTCTCGGAGGCCACCGGGCGAGGATTGGTGAACACGGACTGAGGGCTGCTGGTCACATAGAAAGGGGCATCATCGCTCATCAACGGAACCAGGCCGATGCTTGTGTGATAGTCCATGTTGCCGCCAGGCTCGCAGCTCATGAGCGCCGCCATCCGAGCCTGGACGGTAGCCGCCGGAGCGCCAAACACGGTCCCAGGTCCCGAATCGGGAATATCGACACCCCAATTGTTCACAAGGTTGCCGACTGCATCCTTGTTGGCCGGGATATTGAACCGATAGCCGCCACCCGTCTGGTGGACATGGTCGCCCAGGTTGTAGATCTCCAGGGGCACGGCACTGTTATTCGTTAGCTGCGAGACAACGGCGAAGTAGGACAACGTATTGCCGAGGGCGATCGCGTGAGTGACATCGACGCCAGACACCCGCCCCGAAGCGTCGTGCGTCGCACTGGCGATCTTGTGCTTGGGATCGTAGAGGCCGCCCTTCATGATGAGATTGGCGGTCGAAGCCTTCGTGGTGGGAAGGAAGGTATCCACCGCAAACTGGATATCCGGGTCCTGGTTCACCACCAGGGTCATGCGCTCCAAGCGATCGGACGGCGGCGAGGTTCGCAGATAGTTCTGATCCATGGATACGCTGCCCAGATCGAGAATGCTGCCGCCGCCAGCGGCACCGGCGGCTCCAGACTTGGTGCCGAAGGGCGTTCCATCCACCGTGAGATGGATGTAGTCGTTGCCAAGGTAATAGTCCCCCGCCACGGCGTCGGCCTTGAAGCCGCCTACCCGGTCGCCGCTGACGGCCGGGATTTCCTCGGCCACCGTGTCCTGCCGTTGCAGGCCGCCGGCGTGGTAGCAACCCACGCTGGATGCGGCCACAAGGGCCAAGGCAACGCCTCCGAGGGATCCGCGCAGTGTTCCGACGCGGGTCTTGGCGCAAATTGAGCTTGATGCGGGAAATAGGTTCATCTACGTCTACTCGCCTTGGGACCCATGAGGGCAAGGGTCTATGCTAACCCACGATGCGGTTATCTGCCTTGATACAAGTTCCAAGAAGCCATCCATGGCAATGCCTGGGCATCGTCCTGGGTCTACTTCTCATTGGGGATCTGCTCTGGGCGTCCGTTAGGTTCCCCCTGTTCAACCGGGGACGGATCCTGCAGGCGGCGGATCTGCCGCTGACATCGGGGCCGGTGCTGGTCCTGGGCGCCGGGGTGTTGCCCGACCGGACCCCCAGCCCAATGCTCCAGGATCGGCTGGAAACCGCCCTGGCGCTCTACCAGGCCGGCAAGGTCCGATGGTTTCTCGTCTCCGGCGACAACCGCAGCGCCTATTACAACGAACCCAACGCCATGCGCCGCTGGCTGATCAAGGAGGGTGTTCCGCCCGCCCTCATCGTCAGCGACTATGCCGGACGGCGCACCTACGACAGCCTGAAGCGCGCCCGTTCGGTCTTCGGCATCCGACGCCTGGTGATCGTCACCTCGGACTTTCATATGGACCGGGCGGTCTATACGGCCACGCACGTGGGCCTTGAGGCCTTCGGGGTCCCCGCCAGCACCGAAGCCATTCCCTGGTATTCCAGGATCAATATCTGGGCAAGAGAGTATGGAGCCCGGCACAAGGCCCTGCTGGACACCTGGTTCCCCCCGGACACGATGCTGGGGCCGCGTGAGGTCACGCCGGAGGATTGGCTCCTTTCCCCCCCCGCCCCCGAGGCCCCTTCGGAGTCCCATGCGACCCAGCCCTGAGCTCCTCGTGCTGGCCGCAGGCCGCCTGCCCCAGGGCCGGTTCGGCGGAAGTCTGGCCCAGCGGGGTGCAGCCTCTCTTGGCGTCGACGCGGTATCGGCACTCATGCGCCCGCTGCTGCCCAGGCTGCCCATGCCGCCGCGCCGCCTGATCTGGGGCATGGCCAGATCCCACGGACAGGGCATGAACCCCGCGCGCACCATCGCGTTGAAAGCCCTTCAGGACCAAGGAACCCACGTCTATGCGCATACCGTGAACATGGCCTGCGGCGCGGGGCTCCAGGCCGTGATCCTCGCCGCCCAGGCCCTGACCATGGGCGAAGACGCCCCGACGATCGCCGGGGGCAGCGAATGCATGTCCAATAATCCCTTCCTGCTTCCGGATCTGCGATGGGGCTATCGCTTCGGGCACCATTCCGTGCCCGATGTCATGCACCACGACGGCCTGCGCTGCCCCGTGACCGGGCTGCTCATGGGCCAGATCATCGAGCGCATGGCCGGCAAGCTGGACATCTCCCGCGAAGCGATGGATGCCTATGCCCTGGAGAGCCACCGGCGCGCTGCTGCGGCGGATTTCCGCGACGAACACCTCGCCCACCCGGCGTTGGATCGCGACGAATGCATCCGACCTGCGAACACGCTGGAAGCCCTGGCCAATCTGAAGCCGGTGTTCGAGAAACAGGGCACGATCACCGCCGGCAACGCTTCGGCCATCTCGGATGGCGCTGCCGCCCTGCTGCTGGCCCGACCCGAACAAGCGGGGGATCTGCCCGCCCTCGCCCGCATCCGGGCCTGGACCGAGGTCGCCCTGGATCCCCTGGAGATGGGCGAAACCCCCATCCCCGCCGTGCGCGCCCTGCTGCAGGAAACGGGACTGAAGCCCTCGGATATCGCCCTGTGGGAGCTGAACGAGGCCTTCGCGGTGCAGGTGCTGTTCTGCGCCCGTGAGCTGGGCATCCCCATGGACCGCCTCAATGTCGCGGGCGGCGCCATCAGCCTGGGGCATCCCATCGGCGCCACCGGGGCGCGCATCCTGGTCACGCTGATCCATCAGCTGCGGCATCGCGGCGGCGGCCTTGGCATCGCCACCCTGGGCATCGGCGGTGGCCTCGGCCAAGCCATGCTGGTGGAGGTCTAGCCGTTTTTTGCAAAGCGCCGCGTGATCCAAAGTGGATTCAGGCGTTTGCGGTATTTAGCAGCCGGATCCATGGAAACACTGTGCAATCCTTGAACCATGGTCCGTGCATCGGTGAGCTTCCCTGGACGCGTGCTATTCCTTAGCCAAGACCCAGGCGTGATGAGGCAGCAGTTCGCGGGCGGCAATGTCTCCCTGGAGACGGCCCTGTCCCTGCGGGACCAGATCAGCACGGACGAGATCACGCCAGCGTGGGTCTGCTACTACTTTGACAAGCGGCTGGGCGATTTTCCGTACCTAGGCCTGAAGTGCGGCAGCGAGTTCCCCGTGCGTGAGCACGCCGTGAGCCAGGGGGGATTCAGCGTCAGCGTCGCGGGCAAACGCCGCGGCAAGGGCTCGAGCCGCGAAGCCAGCCCCTACGCGGAACTCAGCGCGGGCATCCGCCTGGTGATCGCCGAGAGCTTCGAACGGATCTACCTGCAGAACTGCCAGAACCTGGGCCTGCTCGCGTCCACGGACTTCGGCCTCATCGAGCGCATCCGATCCGGCGAGGCCATTCCCATCGAGGCATTCACCGACGGGCTGGATCCCATTACCGCCGAGATCGTGCGGCGCGGCGGCCTGTTCGCCTTCAACCAGGCGCGCCTCGCGGGCGAAGTGGATGTCCCGACACCCACGCACAGCCCGCGCCCCATGACACTGGCCGAAAAGATCCTCGCCCGCGCCGTCGTCATCAATACCGTCTCGGGCACACTGGGCGTGCCTTGCGTGCAGCCCGGCGATGGAGTCTTCGCAAAAGCCCATTGGCGCTTCTCCCACGAATACGTGACCCCCATGGCCGCCAGCTTCCTGGAATCGGCGATGGGCACAGAGATCGCGATCCGGGATGTGGGCAGTGTGCTGGCCTTCCGCGATCACCTGACGTTTCTGCACCATTCCATGGATCCCGAACACCGGAAATCGGGACTGCTGGAAGTGGCCCAGCGGCTGAAGACCATGCAGGAGACATTCACCGCCAAGCACGGCATCCGGCTCCACGGCGAAACCTCCGAAGGCGGCAGCGAGGGCTTGTGCCACAGCCTCATGTCCGAACGCTACGCCCTTCCGGGGCAAGTGGTGGTGGGCACGGATTCACACACACCCCACAGCGGAGCACTGGGCTGCCTGGCCTTTGGCGTGGGCACCACGGATATCGCCAACGCCTGGATCACGGGCGATGTGCGCGTCACGGTGCCGCCGACCCTGCGCGTCCGCTTGAATGGTCGTCTGCGCCCAGGCGTCTACGCAAAGGACGTGATGCTGCACCTGCTGCGCCAGGGCCTCATCCGCGAAGGCGGCGCCATCGGGCACGTGATCGAGTATTGCGGAGAGGCCATCGCCGCCATGGGCACCGACGAGCGGGCCACCCTGACGAACATGGCCGCCGAAATCGGAGGGTTCTCCGGCATCGTGCCTCCGGACCAGGAGACCCTGCGCTTCATCCGCGAACGGCGCGGGATCGAAGCCCGCATCGAAGACTGGATGACCAGCGATCCGGATGCAAAATTCGCCCACACCCTGGACATCGACTGTTCAACGCTGGAGCCCATGGTCGCGATCCCCGGTGATCCTGGACAGGGACTGTCTATTTCACAGCTGGATCGTTCCGTGCCCATCGACATCGCGTACGGCGGCAGCTGCACCGGCGGCAAGCGCGAAGACATCGAACGCATGTTCCAGGTCGTGGCGTGGGCCGCCGAACATGGCGTGACGCTGCCGGCGCACATTCACTTCATCGTGCAGTTCGGCAGCGAGGATGTGCGCCATTTCGCCCAGGCCCAAGGCTGGATCTCCGTCTTCGAACAGGCGGGCGTCCAACTGCTCGGCCCCGGCTGCGGCGCCTGCATCAACGCGGGACCAGGGGTGTCGCATCGCGCCGACCAGGTGACCATCAGCGCCATCAATCGCAACTTCCCCGGCCGCAGCGGTCCCGGCCAGGTGTGGCTGGGCAGCCCCGAAACCGTCGCCGCCAGCGCCTTCGCCGGGCGTATCATGAGCTTCGATCAGTTGAAAAACCAGCACCCGGATCAGCCTGAACCGGCACAGACTGATCCGATCATCTGATTCAAGCCATCCCCTTCACGCCACAGCCATCATTTGGAGAACCCCATGCATGGTTCGTCGTTCGCGTCTGCGTTGATCACCCTCGCCTGGCCTCTTGCTTGTCCCCTCGCTGCCCAGGCCCCTCCCGATTCCCCCATGTTCCGGGGCAATCCTTCCCATGCCGGCGTCTACGCGGCCCCGACCCATCCGATCAAGGGCACCATCGCCTGGTCCTTCGAGACCCTGGGATGGGACCGCTACCAGAAGCTTGAGGACATGGATGGCGATTACATGTGGCCCTCCACGCCCGCCGTCGTGGGCGACCGAATCTACGCCGCAGCGGGTCCCTTTCTTTATGTCCTGGACCTGAAGGGGCAGATGATCCGCCAGATCAAGCTTTCGAGCTGCACCCTGGCCAGTCCCGCGGTCTCCAACGGCGTTGTCTATCTTCCGACCAAGGATGGCAAGCTCAACGCGCTGGACGCCCAGGACGGACGGACGATCTGGACCGCCTCCATCGGCAACGCGGGCTTTTTGAAGATGGTGGACACCTGGGATGTCTACCAGTCCTCGGCCACGGTGGCAGAAGGGCGCGTTTTCGTCGGCAGCGGCGACGGGCGCATCTATGCGTTCTCAGCCAAGGACGGCCATGAGCTGTGGCACGTCCAGACCCGCCACGTCGTACGCGCGACGCCCGCGGTTGCTGGCGGCCGCGTGTTCTGCGGCAGCTTCGATGGCCATGTCTACGCGCTCGACGCCCAGACCGGAAAAACCATCTGGGACGTGGACACCAAGACGCCGGGCGTGCCGTGGAAGGCCGTGCAGGGATCCTGCGCCATCGAGAACGGCCTCGTCTACGTGGGCAGCCGAAGCGCCTTCTTCTACGGCATCGACGCCGCCACCGGCGCCGTGCGCTGGAAGGATAGCCACGATGGAAGCTGGGTCCCCAGCTCCCCGGCGGTGCGCGATGGCATCGCCTATGTCGGCCAATCGGACGACAGCAAGGTGTGCGCCGTGGACGCCAAGGGGAAACGCCTATGGACCCGAACCGTCCAGGACCACACGTTCGCCAGCCCCGCCCTCGCGGGCGATGTGCTCTTTGTTGCCACGAACAACAACTACAACTACAACGGCAAGGGGCATCTCTACGCGCTGGAGCCCAAGACGGGGAACCCCATCTGGACGCTGGAACTCCCCGGCAGCGTCTGGTCTTCGCCGGTTGTGGCCGGAAACCTGGTCCTGCTGGGCTGCTCGGACGGGAAGCTTTACGCCATCCAGTAGGATGCCTTGACGGAAATCACAGCTGCCGCAAGACTGGGGTCATGCGTTTTGCCTCCCTTTCCTTCCTTCTTCTGGGGCTGCTTCTTAGCGGCGCAGGAGAGGATTGATCGGACGAAACGGACCGCTGAAAACCCTCTCCCGCCACCGCCGGAGGGGGTTTTCAGCATCTAGGCAGAATCCCTGAAGGCCCTTTCCACGGAGCCATCCATGCAGCATGAACGCTACCGTCCCGTCCCTCCTGTTCCGCTGAAAGACCGCACCTGGCCCGACCAGGTGCTGACCTCGGCGCCGCGCTGGTGCAGCGTGGACCTTCGGGACGGCAACCAGGCGCTGATCGAGCCCATGGGATCGGACCGCAAGATCCAGTTCTTCAAGACACTCGTCCAAGTCGGTTTCAAGGAGATCGAAGTCGGCTTCCCCGCGGCTTCGCAGACGGATTTCGATTTCGTGCGCCTGCTCATCGACGGCGGCCACATTCCCGGCGATGTGACGATCCAGGTGCTGACCCAGGCGCGCGAGGATCTCATCGCCCGCACCATGGAGGCGCTGAAGGGCGCGAAGAACGTCGTCGTCCATCTCTACAACTCCACGTCCACGCTGCAGCGGCGCGTGGTCTTCGGACTGGAGAAGGATGCCATCCGCGATTTGGCCGTGCGCGGCACGAAGTGGATCAAGGAAGCGGTGAAGGTCCTGGAAGGCACCCGCGTCGTGTTCGAGTACTCGCCCGAGAGCTTCACCGGCACCGAGGTGGACTACGCGCTGGAGGTCTGCGACGCGGTGATGGAGGCCTGGAACCCCGCGCCGAAGGAGCAAGTGATCTTCAATCTGCCCGCGACGGTGGAGATGGCTGGGCCGAATCACTACGCGGACCAGATCGAGTACATGAGCCGGAATTTGAAGCGGCGGGATCAGATCCTCCTGAGCCTGCACGCCCACAACGACCGCGGCTGCGCCGTGGCGGCGACAGAACTGGCGCTGCTGGCGGGCGCGGATCGCGTGGAGGGCACGCTCTTCGGAAACGGCGAACGGACTGGCAATGTCGATATCGTCACCGTGGCCCTGAACCTGTTCACCCAAGGCGTCGACCCACACCTGGATTTCTCGGATCTCCCCGCACTGGTCGAAGTCTTCGAGCGATGCAACCGCCTGCCCGTGCATCCGCGCCATCCCTACGCGGGCCAGCTGGTGTTCACGGCCTTCAGCGGCAGCCACCAGGACGCCATCAAGAAGGGCCTCACCGCCCTGCGAAGCGATGAAAGCCCCTTCTGGGAAGTGCCCTACCTGCCCATCGACCCCGCCGACGTGGGACGCCAGTACGAGCCCATCATCCGCATCAACAGCCAGTCCGGCAAGGGCGGCATCTCCTTCGTGCTGGAGCAGGCTTACGGATTCTCGGTCCCCAAGGAACTGGCCGCGGAGTTCAGCAAGGTCATCCAGCACATCACGGACGAGACTGGCCGGGAGCTCATGCCGGAGGATATTTTCAATGCTTTCGAACAAACCTACCTGACTGCCGGCCGCTTGGTGCTGTCCGACTTCAGCGCTCGCCACGAAGGCAAGGATCGCGGCACCCTGAACGTGGAACTGAGGGATGGCGAGGCCACGCGGCAATTCACCGCCTCCGGCAACGGACCCATCGATGCCTTCGTGCGCGGCCTGGAACAACATCTGGGCCTGACCTACCGAGTGACGGCCTACACCGAACACGCCATGGGCGAAGGCGAGAATGCCGAAGCCGTCGCCTACGTGCGCCTGAAGACCGAGGACGGCCGCAGCCGCTTTGGCGTCGGCCGCGATCAGGACATCGTCGCCGCCAGCCTTCAGGCGGTGCTCAGCGCTGCGAACGGCCTGCAGGGTTGACGGGAACTCTCTGACAAAGGCGCCGCCAGTTCATCCCTGGCGGCGCCTTTGTGTATGGATTGAGGAAGGGAAACGCTCAACAACCAAGCCTCAGCGCGTGTTCATCACCGTGGTGCCGCGCACGATCACGCGCCGCATATCCCAGTATTCGGTGCCATCGGGCATTTTCTCCTTGGCGCAAAGCGTCAGGTGCAGCACCTTGCCAAGCTGGGCAGTCCCGCTGGTGTTGTTCCTGATGTCGTAGATGGGCGCTTTCTTGTTCAGGGCAGCCGGATCGATCACGAAGGAGAAGGCGCCGTTCGCCACCGTCAGCTCACCCTGATCCAGCACGGCCCCCGGCATCAGCAAGGCGTATTTCACGACGCTGGCGGTGGAGGTGCCCTTGACCGTCAACGTGCCATCCGCCGGGAACGAGGACTGGTTGGGTAGACCTACCCCAAGTCCCGCCGCACCGGCCGGAAGGGCATCGGGCACCACGAAGAACATGCCCGTGGAGTTCGCCAGGCCGGGCATGACGGCGGAATGGCCATCCCATGTCGCCGCCAGATTGTAGGTGTAGATGCCCGGCATATCCAGCGTCCAGGCGCTCGTGCCCACCCAGGAGCCCGTGGCGTCGCCCGTACCGCTCGCAATCTTCTGGGAACCATCGGGAGCGTTCAGGGTGTAGGTGATCGACGCCGGCACGATGGGATCGATTTGCACGAAGGGCCGGAAGGCCGCACCCACCAGATACGTCATGCCAGGACGCAGACCCACCAGGAAGAAGCGCGCCTTGTCCCCCGTGGCCCCCGCGATGTCCTCGGACCCGGCGGCGATGATGCGGTTGTTGTTGCTGCCCTTGGGCAGGATGAAGCCGCTGGACAGATAGCCCGCGTAGGCTGGCGTTGCGCTGGCGTTGCGCACGATCACGCCACCAAAGAGGCGATAGATATCGCCCGGCAGATCCCCATTGCTCGATGCGCCGATCTGGCCCCCGAAACTATTGGGGCTTGTCGCCCAGTAGGGCGCGCGACACACGGAATCGCCCACCACGAAGCGCGACATGAAGCCGGGCCGTGCCGCTGCGCCGTAGTAGTACTGGCGATCCTTGATGTATTCGGGGAAGAGGTGCGGCGAGTAGCCATTGGTCGTGGTGAAGCACAGATTCGTCGTGCCGACGCCATTCAGCTTGGTGTTCCATTTGGGATCATCGCCCGCATTGGTGTAGGTGAGCACGGGCTCGATCTTGTTGGCGCTATGCCCTTCGCTTGCGATCAGTAGCGCGTCGCCGGAATTGTAGGGGAAGGTGATGTGTTCGAGGTGCGAGGTGCCATTGGCATCAACATAGCCCTCCTTGCCGGTCTCCCCCAGGTTCACGTAGGCACCGTTGGCGTTAAGTTTCTTGCCATGGGCCGTGATGGTGGACGTGGTCGGGTAGACCACGCCCGCGTGACGCATGACGCAGACCCACAGATGGCCCTCGGGATCGGTGTATTTCGCAAGGATCTTGGCGTGGTACTCGCCGGGAGTATCCAGCGTGAAGGCCTGCAGTCCCTGGGCCGTGCCGAACACGCCGCCGCGGGTGGCCTTTCCCGAATACGTGAGGCTCTTGACTGCGCCGGGATCCGAATTGGGGTAGAGCGTGGCCGTCACCTCCACATCCGCGGGAACGGCGGGGGAGAAGCCGATGTCGCGACCGTATTTCGTGCCCACGGGATAGGCCATGCCCTGGAAGGTCGCCGTGGCCATGGTCATCCGCTTCGCGATCCAGAAATGATAGGTCCCGCCGCCTTCGTACCGGCGTCCGCTCGCATCCGCCATCCATCCCGTCACGCTCACGGTGTAGCGGCCGTACATCGTCGGTTTCCAGGCCGTCAGCGCCTTGTTGCCCGTGGTGGGGCCGGGGTAGGACGTTTTCCCGGTGATCGGGGAAGTGCCGAGGTTCTGGGTGGCGCCATCCGGCGCGGTGACGCTGACCGTGAGTTCGCCCTTGGTCCAGTCCCAGGCGGTCACGGCCCGGGGATCGATCCGGTCGATGGGCAGGCCTGGCTCCAGCGAATAGCTGTTCACGTTGGTGCTGCCTCCGCTGTAGAGCGGCAGGACCACCTCGTCGGGAATGATATTGCGGGGCGACAGGGCGTAATACCCCTTGTCCTCGTCGGCCACAACGCCGTTGTAGCCATTCGAGTTGTAGCTAGCCAGCAGCACCCAGGGAATACGGGCCTTGATCGCGGCCCCATCCACCTGGCCCCCGGACACTGATGTGCCGCTGGCGGGAATGATCGACGAATAGGCGTATGTGAAGACGCCCAGATCCGACGAGAAGGGACGCGATCCCATGTAGGCGCCGTTGAGGTCCATGTTGCGCTTCTGGGTCTTGATGCCGAAATCGAAGCGCAGGCGATACAGGCCGGGCGGCAGATCCGAAGGCAGCGTTCCGGCGAGATCAAAACTGGCCTTCCAGTCGCCGGCCGCGGCCACGAGGCTCGAAGCGGACAACTCCTGGTACAGCTCCAGGGGGCTCGCATAGTAGCCGCCATAGCGCGTCGTGACGGGCCCCTGGTTGCCGCCTTCGATGGCGAGCCCCGTGGGCGTCAACAGCGTCGACATGTTCTCGTCCGAAGGCAGCCGCGCAAGCCCATCCG
>Ga0116170_10001523_pt1 | contig 23339 bp, 16 predicted proteins | sample AD_JPNHW1_MetaG_FD_89797 | JGI IMG/M metagenome (GOLD analysis project Ga0116170, IMG submission 89797) | Active sludge microbial communities of municipal wastewater-treating anaerobic digesters from Japan - AD_JPNHW1_MetaG | ecosystem: Engineered > Bioreactor > Anaerobic > Digestate | place... | reverse complement strand
TCTGGCGGTGACCTCCACGGTCGCCTGGCAGACGGATTCCACCGATCCCTTGTCCAGCGGGATCGTTTCCAAGGACACTTCGGAAATGCTTTCCCTGGGGACGGGAATGGTCTCCGCCGACCTGTCCCGCATTTCGGTGCGGTTGCGGTTCCTCCAAGGGTGGATGGGGTGGGCCCGCCTCCTGCGGATCACCGACAGCGCCGGGGGGGTGCTGGTGGAACTGGTGCGTTCCGGCGACTCCCTCAAGGTGTCGGCCGGTGGATCGGCCGCCTCCACCTTCGTGCCCCAGGACACGCTCTGGCACCGCTACACCTGGATGCGCACGGCATCCGACTGGCGTGTGTACATCGATACCCGCCATCTCCTGACCTTGGACGATCCCTCCTTGCGGCCTGCCGGGGTGACCCTGGCCGAAGGGGGACGGATCCGGATGTCGGAGATGATGCTGTGGGCCGACACCACCGTGCGGGAGACCGTCCCCGTCGGGGGAATCCCGGTGGGAGCGGTGGCGCTTCCGGTGCGCTGAGCCCTGGTTCGCCCCGCCCCACCGTCAGGGGGCGGGAACACCTGGCTTCAGGCCAGGGCGGCCGACACGATCTCCTTGGCCTCGGCCTGGATGGCCTTGAGGTGGGATTGGCCCTTGAAGCTTTCCGCGTAGATCTTGTAGACGTCCTCGGTGCCGGAGGGACGCGCCGCGAACCAGCCGTTCTCGGTGGTCACCTTGAGCCCGCCGATCGCCGCGCCGTTTCCGGGGGCGTTGGTGAGCTTGGCGGTGATGGCCTCTCCGGCCAGCGTGGTGGCCTTGACGGATTCCGGCGAAAGCTTGGAGAGCTTGGCCTTCTGCTCGCGGTTGGCCGGAGCGTCCATGCGCTCGTACACGGGCGATCCGAACTTCGCCTCCAGCTCCTTGTAGTGGAGGCCGGGGTCCTTGCCGGTCTTGGCCGTGATCTCGGCGGCCAGGAGGTTCAGGATGATGCCGTCCTTGTCGGTGCTCCACACCGAGCCGTCCTTGCGCAGGAAGCTCGCGCCGGCGGATTCCTCGCCGCCGAAGCCGAAGGAGCCGTCCACCAGCCCGTCCACGAACCACTTGAAGCCCACCGGCACTTCGGACATCTTCCGTCCCAGCGAGGCGGCCACGCGGTCGATCATGCTGGAGCTCACCAGGGTCTTCCCGATGGCGGCGTCGGACTTCCAGCCCGGACGGTTCCCTCCGAACAGGTACTGGATGGCCACTGCCAGGTAGTGGTTGGGGTTCATCAGGCCCACCGACGGGGTCACGATGCCGTGGCGGTCGGTGTCGGAGTCGTTTCCGAAGGCGATCTGGAACTTGTCCTTGAGCGCCACCAGGCCGGCCATGGCCCAGGGCGAGCTGCAATCCATGCGGATCTTGCCGTCGCGGTCCACGCACATGAAGCCGTAGGTGGGGTCCACCACGGGATTGACCACCGTGATGTCCAGGCCGTACTTGGCGGCGATGGGTTCCCAGTACTTGACGGCGGCGCCGCCCATGGGGTCCACCCCGATCTTCAATCCCGACTTGGCGATGGGCTCGAAGTCGATGATGGAGCCCAGATCGTCCACGTAGGACTTGAGGAAATCGAAGTTCGCCACGCAGCCGGACGACTTGGCGCGGGCCAGGGGCACCCGCAGCACGTCCTTGAGACCGGTGCGGAGGATCTCGTTGGCGCGGTCCTGGATCTTCTTGGTGACGTTGGCGTCGGCGGGGCCGCCGTTGGTGGGATTGTACTTGAAACCACCGTCCTCGGGGGGATTGTGGCTGGGGGTGATCACGATGCCGTCGGCCAGGCCCGTGGTGCGTCCCTTGTTGTAGGTGAGGATCGCATGGCTCACGGCGGGGGTGGGGGTGAAGCCGTCGCCGGTCTGGACCAGGGCCTGGACACCGTGGGCGGCCAGCACTTCCAGGGCGCTGTCGCGGGCGGGGACGGACAACGCGTGGGTGTCGATTCCCACGAAGACCGGGCCGGTGACGCCCTGCTCGCGGCGGTATTCCACCAGGGCCTGGGTGATGGCCAGGATGTGGTTTTCGTTGAAGGCGGTCTTCAAGGAAGATCCGCGGTGTCCAGACGTTCCGAAGCTCACCTGCTGCTCGGGCACCGACGGGTCGGGTTTTCCCGTGTAGTAGGCGGAAACCAGGCTGGGCAGGTAGACGAGGAGATCCCGAGGAGCGGGTTTTCCGGCGAGCGGATGGTTGGACATGGACGGACGCCTTTGGATGCGATGGAACGGATAAGAACGAAAGAGGGGCACAAAAATAGGTCGCCACTTGCGTAGATGACGAACGTGGGGTACGTTTCCCCCCCATGTCCACAGGAAATCTCCCGATCACGCGCGAAGGCTACGACAAGCTCGTCGCGGATCTGAAACACTACAAGAGCGTCGAACGTCCCGCCGTCATCCAGGCCATCCAGGAGGCGCGCGCCCAAGGCGACCTTTCGGAAAACGCCGAATACGACGCGGCCAAGGAAAAGCAGGGCAAGATCGAGGACAAGATTTCCGAGCTGGAAGACAAGATCGCCCGCGCCCACATCATCGAAGCCGACGCTTCCGCCTCGGAAACGATCATCTTCGGGGCCACGGTGTGCGTCAAGGACAGCGCCACGGGCAAGGAAATCGAGTACCAGCTGGTGGGACCGGAAGACGTGGACGTGATGCGCAACCGCATCTCCATCAACAGTCCCATCGGAAAGGCCCTGGTGGGCAAGCGCCGTGGCGACACGGTGGAGGTTTCCACGCCGCGGGGCACCAAGACCCTCACGGTGCAGTCCTACCGCTGAGATGGCTCCCGCGCTCGTCCTGATCCACGGCGACAACCCTCCCCTGCGGGAGGCGACGCTCGAGGACGAGCTCCACAAGGCTCTGGGAGTGGATTCCGCCCTGGGCGCCCATGTCTTCCAGGGCAACGAAACCGATCCCCAGTCCTTGGTGACGGCTCTCACGCCGTCCCTGTTCTCCGAATCCGGAGCCGTGGTGATCCAGGGGGTGGAGGAGTGCTCCGCCACGCTGTGCGAGGTCCTCCTCTCCACCGTTCCGGGCGCCCTGGACTCGGAGATTTCCGTGTTCCTGGTGGGCGAGAAGGGTCCCAACCAGGTCAGCAAGGCGGGCAAGGCCCTGGCCAAGCTGATCAAGGAGAAGGGGCGCGAGGTCGCCTGCCCCGCCCCCAAGCTCCACGAGCTTCCCCGTTGGCTGGAAGCCCGCTGCAAGAAGCGTTTCGGGCGGGCCATGGACGCCGACGCCCTGGACCTGTTCGTGGAACGCGCCGGGACCACCGATTACCGCAAGGTGGGGGAGATCCTTTCCGACCTGGACCGCGAACTGGAAAAGATCGACGCCCGGCTGGAAAAGGGTCAGAAGGTGACCTTGGCCATGATCGAGGAAATGGTGGGGGACCGCCGTCCGGTGTCCCTTCAGGATTTCCTGGATTCCCTGTGCCACCGCAAGCCGTCGGAAATGGTACGCTCCCTGCTTCGTTTGCGGGAGGAAGGGATGCCGGGGTTTCTCTTGGCCCAGACGGCCTGGACGGAATTCGTTCAGCTGTTCCGGTTGCGCAAGGCCATGGATCGGGGCGGACGCGCGGCGGACGTCGCCAAGGACCTGGGCATCAACGCGTTCGTGTTCCAGAAGCGGGGATTCGAGGCCGCCGCCAAGTCCCGGTCCGCCGAGCGTTGGCTGGCCGACCTGGGCGCGCTCTGCCGGATCGAAAGCCGCGACAAACGAGGGCACTACCAGAACGACTGGCTTCTGGAGCTCGAGTTTTACCAGATTTCCCGTTAGAGGAGGATCCCATGCCCGACATCGCTCAAACTCCGCGCGCCACCACCGGTTGCGCCGGTCTGGACAAGATGCTCCACGGAGGGCTGGTGGAAGGCTATTGCGTGGTCCTGGAAGGTTCTCCCGGCACCGGCAAGACCACCCTTGGACTCCAGTTCCTGGTCGAGGGTTGCAAGAAGGGCGAGCCCGGCATCGCCATCACCTTCGAGGAATTCCCGGAACAGTACTACGAGAATGCCCTCCAGCTGGGCTGGGATCTCAAGTCCTGGGAAGACCAGGGGCTCCTGAGGATCCAGTTCTCGGATCCGCTCACCTTCCTGGAAGGCCTGCAGGACCTGGACGGCCACATCGCCGACATGGTCGACGGCATGGGCGCCCGGCGCATCCTGGTGGATTCGGTGAGCCACTTCGAACGCCTGACCTCGGACGCAGGGGATCTGCGCCGCATCGAGACGGATCTTGTCCACGCCCTCAAGCGCGAGGGCCTGACCTCCATCCTCCTCAAGGAGAATCCCCACGTGCTGGGCGGCTGGGACCGCGGGGACAACCGCGTGGCCTTCATCGCCGACGCCCTGATCCTCCTGCGCTACATCGAACTGGAATCCGAGATCAAGCGCGGCGTGGTGGTGCTCAAGATGCGCGGCTCCGACCACGAGAAGGAGATCCGCCAGTACGTGATCCGCGAGCAGGGCCTGGTGGTGGGCGAAGTCTTCCAGGGTGTGGCGGGGCTGTTCATCGGAAGCGCGCGGGGCGGCGAAAAGGGCTGAGCTGAAGCCTTTCAGCGGTGCCTTTCGACACTTACCTTGCTTCCAGGGAAGCAGGGAGGTGTCCGATGCGGGTTCCACGATCCATGATGTTCGCCCTACTGGCGTGGGTGGGTGCGGATGCGGCCTCCATGCCGTCTTCGAGTCGCTTCCTGGCCAATCCGGACACCGGCAGATCCCTCCTGCAGCGCACCGCGGATTTCTGGAAGGGCTACCGCGACGACGGCAACGGCGGATACAACGCCGTGGTGTCGGCTTCCGGGAGAGGTTCCGGCGACACCAAATACTTCTCCCCGCAGTCCCGTCTGGCCTACGTCTTCACGCGGGCGTTCATGGTGACGGGCGATACCACCTACCTGAACCACGCCGAACACGCCCTTGAGTTCCTGTATGCGCATGCCTGGGATCCCTCCGGGATCGGCGGGTGGTTCTACCAGGCCGAATCCGACGGCACCGTCCCCCTTCCCGACTCCACCCGGTGGTCGTACATGCAGCACTACGCCCTGCTGGGACCCACCGTGTTCTGGGAAGCCCATGGAGGCCAGACGTTCGCCAGGGCGAGCGGTGCGATCTCCCATGGGGACTGGGTCCGACGCGGATCCGACTGGCTCGAGCGCAACTTGTGGGACAGGACGCCGGGACGCGAGGGCTACTACACCAATTGGGCTCCCACCGGTGGGGTCGGGAAAGGGTTCACCGGGACGGTCGACGGAATCACCACCCATGGAGAGGCGCTGGCGCTGATCACCGGCGACTCCGCCCATGCGAGACGGTTCCTGTCCCTGGGGGACGCCATGGTCGAGCACCTGGCCGCGGCACTGGATTCCCCGAAGGTGGTCCTGGGGATGCCGGAGGAATTCACCACCGATTGGAACCTGGACACCATCGGATACGCGATGGTGGGGCATATCGTCAAGACGGTGTGGTGCCTGGATCGCGTCTACCTGTTCCACCAGGATTCCAGGTACCTCGCCGCCGCCGAGAAGGTCTTCCGGAGGGTGTGGTCCAACGGCATGGTGGACACCACGTTGGGCGGGGTCTTCTACGACTACGACTGGTCCAAGGCCAATTCCGTGACCACCCGCAAGAACTACTGGATGCTGGAACAGGGATTCAACGCCGGAATCACCCTGGCCAACCTCACGGGGGATCCGCTCGTGCGGGAACGCGCCCTGCGGATGGCGGAAGGCTCCGCCGACTTCTTCTACAAGTACTTCTACCAGAAGAACGGTGCGGCCATCATGTCCACCAACGCCTCCGGGACGGGACTGTCGACGGTCCTTGGAGACGAATGGGACGCGGGATACCACGCGAGCGAATTCTCGTGGCTGGTCTACCTGTACGGCCACCTTCTGCACCATCGCGACAGCGTTGCGCTGTTCTACCGGCTCGCGCCTTCAGCCGAATCGCAGGACATCCGGCTTTCCCCGATGGCCCTTCCCGGCGACAGCTTGGCGATCCTTTCCGTCGAGAAGGACGGTTCGTCGTTCGGCCGCTTCGACCAGGTCGGGAGGACCCTGCATCTGCAACCTGGTGAAGGCGGCATCTTCCGCGTGGTCTTCGGGTGGCGGAATTCCCGGATGGGGTCGGTGGGGGCGCCCACGTCGGGGAGAGCATGGAATGCTGTCTGGGATCGTCGGGCACGATGCGTCCGGTTGGACCTGCCGAGCGCCATGGATCTGAAGGTACGAGTGGTGGATGCGAAGGGAGGACTCCGGGCGGATCTTGGAATGCGCATCTTTCCCTCCGGGGCATCCACTCTCGAGGTTCCGAGGTCAAGCTCCGGTGGACTTCGATGGGTACTCCTGGATGCCAACGGAGAACGCAGGGTGGTGCCGCTGGGCCTATGATCCGGGACGAGGATCCTGGCTCGGAACGCTTCGACAGATCGGAGGTCCATGATGGTCGTGACGGACAAGTTCGTGCTGTTCTGGGGTGAGGAAGATATCTATTCGAACTTCCACCCTTCGCGCTTTTCGCTGGATGGCAACGTCTTCCACTGGAGCGAGCAGGCCTTCATGTGGCTGAAGGCCGTGGAGTTCGGCGACCGCGCCGTGGCCCAGCAGATCCTGGAGCAGACCCCGCGGAACAGCTCGCCCCTGGAATGCAAGCGCCTGGGGCGGAAGGTCTCGCCCTTCGACGAGAAGACCTGGAGCGTGCGGAGCGTGGAAGCGATGCGCCGCGCGGTGTCGGCCAAGTTCTCCCAGATTCCCGAGCTTCGCCGCCAGCTCCTGGATTCCGGCGATCGCATCCTCGTGGAAGCCTCCCCATATGACAGGATCTGGGGAATCGGCTGGGGGGAATCCGACCCACAGGCCCAGGATCCATCCCAGTGGAAGGGTCAGAATCTGTTGGGGAAGGTCCTGATGGAGGTGCGCGAGCAGTTGCGGACCGACCGGGCCGTAGCCGTCCCAAAAACGTAGAGACGCCCCGTCGGGGCGTCTCTACAACGGCGTGACCGTATCCGTGGACATGGTCACGCCGTTGGCGTTTGGAAACCGCCGACCTGGGCGCCATTGACCAAACGCCGTTTTTGGATCACCGCACCGCGATCACCGTTTGTTCAGAATCGCCCGCACCTTCGCGAAATCGGGGTGGTGGATTCCGGCCTGTTCCAGTTTGGCGAGGTCGTCGCGGATGTACCAGGCGTAGGTCCGGGAGGCGTCGTCTTCCGCCTGCATCGGAGCCAGGCGTCGGTACATGGCCATGGCCTCGTCGGACCTGCCGGTGAGCATCCTCGCGTGGGCGAGGTTCAGTTCGATCCATCGCGCGGTCTGGGGGGCGCCGCGTCGATCCGCCAATTCCACCGCGCGGCTCGCCGCGGAGTCGGCGAGAAGGTATCGACGTTGCAGCAAGGCGTACCAGGAAAGGGTTCCCAGCGCGTCCACCAGCTCCACGTTGGAAGACGTTCCCGCAAGCACCTCGGCCCATTGGACCGCCTTCCGGGCGTAGTCGAGCTTGACGGCGGGATCCTGGCTGCATTCGACAAGATCGGAATAGAGGTTCGTGCGGACACGGGCCGTCCAGGAATCCTCCGGGAAGGAATCCACGAAGTTCCCCACGGCCAGGTACGCCTTGGCACCTTGGTCGTTCCTTCCCAGGTGGCAATCGAAGTCGGCCGAGCGCATCCACGCATCCGCCCGGAGCATGCGCATCCGCATGTCCGATGGGTTGGCCTCGAACAGTCTCCGGCTCAACTCCAGCGCCTCCCGTTGTTCGGTGTCGGCGAGGTTCCAGGCATCGGCCGAGGCTCTCGCGAGGGTCACCCAGTTCAGGGCGGCGAGTTCGTTCTCCAGAGGCTCGCTCCGGGGAGGGGTGGACGCATCCTTGGCCCGTGCGGTGCGGGCGGCCGCCAGGGCTTTCTGGGCCACTTCCAGGGTGGCCTCCATCCTTCCGATGCGTTCCAGATCCTTGTAGGCAAGCTCCCATGCACCAAACCGCCGATTGGCCAGAGCCGAATCGAGGGGACTCGATGAGGCCAAGGAATCCAGGAGCAGGGCCGCGCGCCGATGGAACAGGTGCGCCTGGTCCAGGGACGCCTTGCGCGCATGGAGGTCGCCCACTTCCTGCCAGGCCTCGATGGCCAGCCTTTGGACGGCCGTATCCCCGGGGTGTTCCTCCAGGAGCGATTCGGCGCGGACCCGCGCCTTCTCCAGCCAGTTCTCCGCGGCGTCCCCTTGCATGCCGACCACCCGCCAGACACGAAGATCCAGCTCTCCTTCCATCCGGGCCAGGACGGAGTCGCTGCGGGGATCCAGATCCATGGCCTCCATCAGGCGCACGGCGCGGATCATGGCGTTGGCGGCGGTGTCGGTCTGCCCCGCGATCACCAGTTGGATGCCCATCAGACCCAAGGTCTGGGCCAGTCCCTGGCAGCCGTCGGAACGTGGGGAACTTGCCTGGCAATCCGGCTCGTAGCGGGCCACGTCTTCGGCCAGTCGGCGGGCGGCCTCGTAGGCATCCAGTTCGAACTGGTTGGAGACCTCCTCCGAGCCCGGACGGCATCCGGTGCAAAGGACGATTCCAGCCAAACAGGTGGTACGCAGGAAGTTCATGGACGTCTCGAGGAGGAGGAAACGATGGGCGTTCGAAGGGACCTGTCCAATCTAGGTTCCAGCCTTGCCTGTGGCGGAGGATGCGCGTATCTTTGCTCGCTCCACTGGAGAGGTGGCAGAGTGGTCGATTGCGGTGGACTCGAAATCCATTGTAGGGCAACCTACCGGGGGTTCGAATCCCTCCCTCTCCGCTTGTCGCGCATCGGTCGCGACCAAGATGCCAGGGCCCGCGCGGTACCGCGCGGCTGAACCCCGCCAGGCCCGGAAGGGAGCAACGGTGTGTCGAATGCGGTAGGCGCCGCGGTCACCCTGGTTTTGGAAGCCCCCCAAGTCCCTCGACTTCGGGGGCTTTCTCTTTCTTGGCCCAGCCTCGTTCCCCATTGGGGTGTGGCCACGTTTCCGGGGGTGAGTGGGGAAAAGCGAGCCCATGGATGGCGGAAGATTCGGTAGACTAAGTCCTTTCCTGGTTTGCCACCACCGATCCGGAGTCGACTCCATGCCTATCGCTTTCTCCCATCGCCACCTCTTCACGGGGATTTCCCTGTGCGTGGCGGCCGCCAGCCATCCTGTGTCCGCCGATGTCCTGGCAAACCACCTGGGATGGCCGGTGAAGAGCCACAAGACCGTGCTTCTGACCGCGGGATCGCAAGCCACGGCCGGTGCCACCTGGACTTTGGCCAAGGCCAACGGAGGGGGCACGGTGGCTTCCGGGACGGTGGGCGCCGCCCAAGGCTGGCCCCTGATGGGCAACGACATGGCCCAGGTGGTTGTCCTGCCGGATTCTCTGGAGCCCGGATCGTACAAGCTCACGGCCGGTTCGGCCCAGCTGGATTTCCAGGTCCAGGAACAGCCCTGGCTGGAGGTTTCCAAGGCGCTTCTGAAGGGATTCTACTTCCAGCGCGCGGGCATGGAACTGACTTCCGCCTACGCGGGTGCCTGGGCCCGACCCGCCGCCCACGTGGACGGGATGGCCACCTTCCACTCCAGCACCGGGAAATCGTCCGGATCCAAGGCTAGCCCCAAGGGGTGGTACGACGCCGGCGACTACAACAAGTACATCGTGAACTCCGGCATCACCACCTGGTGCCTCCTGGCCTTGGCGGAACAATTCAAGCCCTACGTGGACACCCTGAAGACGGGCATCCCCGAGGACGGGGGCACGGTGCCTTCGGTGTTGGCCGAGGCCCGTTGGAACCTGGACTGGATGCTCACCATGCAGGACGACGACGGCGGGGTGTTCCACAAGTGGACCCAGAAGGCCTTCGGCGACTTCGCCCTGCCCCACCTGGACAAGTCGGAGCGGTTCTTTGTTGGCAAGTCCGCCACCGCCTCCTACGACTTCGCCGCCGTGATGGCCAACGCCTCGCGGGTGTACGCCACGCACGATCCGACCTTCTCCGCCGCCGCCTTGGCCGCTGCCAAGAAGGCCTACGCCTGGGCAACGGCCAACCACACCAAGCTCTTCACCAATCCCAGCGACATCCAGACCGGCGAATACGGCGACGGCAGCGCCGACGACGAGAAGTTCTGGGCCGGGGTGGAACTGGCCATCGCCACCGGCGACCAAAGCTACGCGCCCGCCACCGCGCCCGCCTGGCCCCTTCCCGCCTGGATGGACGTGGGAATGCTGGGCACCTACCAGATCGTGTCGCACCCCTCGGCGTTTCCGGAAGCCCTGGTGGCCAAGTCCAAGAAGGACCTCCTGACCGCCGCCGACCCGTTGGCCATCCGCGTGCAGTCCCGACCGTGGGCGGCTCCCCAGCAGAAGGAATCGGAACTGCCCTGGGGATCCAATTCGGTGCTCTCGCACATGGGCATCCACGGGATCTACGCCTGGCTCGCCTCGGGCAGCCAGGACTACCTGGATCTGGCCGACGCCGCCTGGGACCACCTGATGGGGCGCAATCCGTTGGGCCTTTCCAGCGTGACGGGATTCGGCAAGAAGAAGGCCATGAAGATCCACCACCGCATCTCCGGCGGCGACAACGTGGCGGACCCTGTCCCGGGACTGTTGATCGGGGGGCCGTACCCCGGCGGCGACGACGTCATCAACGACCCCAAGAGCACCTGGATGTGCAAGGAATACCGCGTTGACGGAAAGGCCGCCCTGGCCTGGATCGACGACCAGTGCTCCTACGCCACCAACGAGATCGCCATCAACTGGAACGGATCCTCGTCGTATCTCGCCAACGCCTTGACCGCCATCCACCAGAAGGGGTTCAAGGCTCCGGCGTGGTCGGTCACCGGCGTGCGTCGGACCACCAGGCCGGTGGATGTCCGTTGGACGGAATCCGGCATGGTGCTGGACCGTGCCGCCACCGTGCAGGTGGTGGGTCTCGATGGAAGCCTGGGGCCCGCGGTCCAGGTCCGTCCCGGTCAGCCTGTGGAGCTCCGCGGTGCGGGAGGCCTGCAGGTGGTGGTGGTCCGGGCGGAAGGTTCGTTGCCCAAGGCCTTCCGTCGCGTGGTTCCCTGAGCCCCATGGCAGGGGCGATTCATGAATCGCCCCTGCCATGGGGTGCCTACCTATCGGGCCGAATCGCCCTCTTCGGCCGGATCCCATGCCTTGGTGCGGAGCTTGGGCTTGGGCAGTCCCGGCTGCAGCCAATGCACGCCATCGCGTTCGGCCATCAGGGGGCCGGCCAGCTGGCCGTTGGCCACGGCGTACACCGAATAGACGCGGATGTCAAAAAATGACAGCATGGACTTGGGGTCCACCAGGAAGCTTCCCGCGCAGGTGCCGTCGCCCAGCGGATGGGCGGGAATGGCGATCCTGAAATCCTGGTTGCCATGCGGGCTGGTGATCACCAGGCCGATCTCCTTGATCCCCTGGGGGACGTCCATGCCTTGCAGCACGTAGGGATCGAGGTCCAGGTGCACGCTGTCCTGGCGCAGCCATGGTAGCCGGAACTTGAGCACCAGCTTGGTGCCGCCTTTGGCGCGAACCATGTCCAGATGGATCCCGGGCTGGATGGCGTGGAGGTCTTCCCGCTTTTCCACCCAGGTGCGCTGATCCTTCTGGTATTCGGGAGGAAGTCGATCCCGTGGTGGGGCGCTTTTAGTTTGTTCAGCGACTCTATCCTGGAAACGGGGGGTATCTTCGCCGATTTGGATTTTAATAGGTCCTAGCGCGCGATCAGGAAGTATCGCAAAAATGTTGAATATCCCGATTAAATGGGGGCGATCTGGGAGGATATGAAGCTCGTTATTTTTGCCGTTCGAAGCTTCGGAAATAGGGGCGAGATCGAATAGCAGCCCGTCCCACATAGGGATTCGGAAAGTTCTAATTTTAGGCATCATTTTAAGGTAGTCCAGGTCGAATGCTTTTGCTTCAATGGGGTGATATGCGATGCCAGCATTTGGCCCATTCACCTCAGAAGCCAAAATTGTTCCGTAGCGAAAAGGGAGGAAAGGAAGCCTAGTTAGCTTGCTTCCATCAAACATCATGGGGTCAGGCGAAATTTGCGACATTTCAAAAAAATCGACGGGAGATCCGAAGTAAATGCAAGGCCTTCCAGATTCTTGGCATTTTTTTGATGCAAGGAGAATGAATTCGGATTCGCCTTCTGGGGTCCAGCTGGAAAGGAATCTTGATAATTGATTATGTTCAAGTTCAAATGCCAAGTATGGATCTTGAACGAGGTTGTTAGTGGCTTTCGGTGTGGCGAATGGGTTCTCTGGTGTCTGAGTTGTCAAGGTTGAGTCCTTTTCGTGTGCTACTGGTTTTAAGTTTTTCACGTAGGCGTTTTTGTCACAACCAAAAAGGGTAAAAAATGCGACTATTATGGCTTTTGCTTTCAAGATCGACCTTTCCAGGAAAGGTGAATATTTTCCAGGGATCTTGAGCGAATGATTGATTTGCAGATTTGGCAGTAATCTTCGGGGCGGCCAAGTTGTCCAAACATGACACATTCGGAGTTTGGATTGGTGAGTTTTGAAAAATTGGAGGTTGACATTTCCATCTTGGTAAGGCCATTCGCACAATGTGGGCCCGTGTGCCCTTCCCGAATGCCGTCAGAACCAATCGTAGGCGAAACTCTCCTGTCTGCATAGTAGATGCCGCCATGATCAATATCTGGCGTAGATTTAATTCCTGGGATTTGGTTGGGTAAATCCCATCCTGAATAGGAAGCTGAAGAAGAAATTGCATTGGAAAATGCAGTCAAGCCAAAGGCGTGGCCTAACTCGTGAAGAATGGTCTTGCACATTTGTGATTGAAGATCAATGTGGGATCGGTTTGATTTATTAACTACTCCTCCGCTAACTGCTATGAAAGGAGTGCCTGGAATTCGCCCTCCAGGAATTGGGCCTTCAGAATAGATCTTGAATTCAAGAATAATGGGGCAGCCATTTTCGGATTCGAATGGTTCGATAATGTCGCCAATTTCAAGTGGTTCGCCAGGATTGGAATGTGGGAATCTAGAAGTCACAGTGCTAATGGATGATATGGTCAAATGATTGCTTAGAAGTGGGCCCTGAAGTGGAGTTCCTGTATCTGAAAGGCCAGGGTGAGTGTATAATTTTGTTTTGAATGCTGGATGATTTTCAGTCTCCATTTTGATTTCGCTTATGAATTTTGCTATTGTGGATTTGTTGATGCTTGCTTCGCGGAGTGATGGGAATGCTGAATCCTCCGATTGGGGATGAAGGTAGGTGGCTTCAATTTGAAATGAAGAACCCCTTAAATTCTCTCGAATCAGTGAATTTGTGAGAAAAGCAGATATTTTCTGGCGCTCAACAAGTGGTAAGCTAAAGTCTTCCCGTGATGGATGGATGATTATTTCTAAAGGAGCTCCTGATTGATCCAGAATAGTGGCTCTCTGGGAGGTATTTTTAGGGTCTTGACGGGAGTCGCATATTCGAATTGAAATGTCTCCAGGCTGTATTTTGGTGTGATTTTTCACCTCATTGATATCCCATTTGAGTTTTGGGGTATTGTGATAATTTGATGGGTTTTTGATAAAAGCTCTGAATGTTGCTCCGGTGAGATCGAGCGTTGATTCGCCCGGCTTTTTCCCTCTAATTGCGCTGGTTGGGATAATTGGGCTAAAGTATGCAATCTCCCTCGGTGAGGAGTTTTTGTAAACTTGTAATGGGCCGTTTCCAGTAACGGCTACGATTGCTGCTGTTGGAGTTGTGGTTGAATAGTATTCAAAAAATGCATCAACAAAAACGATGGCAATTTGGTTGGTCGGCCTGGTTCTTTGCAGTTGTGGTAAATTTTTCAAAAACTCTGGGCTTCCGATAAAGCAAGACTTCCGGGTAAAATTCAGAAGATCGCCTGAGACAGAGCCCAGAAGATTAGCGGAAAGCAAGAACGCGCTTGATTCTTCTTTTTGAAGATGAATGAATTGCGCTGCCATGGTTGATTCGAGAAATTTTTCGATTTTAGGATCAAGGCTAATTGCGCCATCAATAGAGCTATTTAAATAGGGTTCTTCCATCCCTTTTGGTGCAATAATGTCATAGTTAATTCTCCTCCAGTTTTCAAATGTCACCGTCGATTGATATCCCTTCGAGGGATCGCTTGTGGTCACGGAGACTTCACAGCGGTCGCCTCCACCAATCCCCAAAAGCAAGGTCAGGATGAATGCTGGATCTCCTGGTCTGATATGCTTGGTGATCAGATAGGTGTCCGCTCGTTGGGCGCAGGGGATGTTGATCATGGATCCCGTATATTCCTTGACGAGCATTGCAGCAGACGAGAGCTGGGATGTGCTGTCTGTTTTTGGGATGACGCCCGTGTTGAGCTGGTTTCCCAGCTTGGGAGTCATGGTGAAGTCCGGGCGGGGAACGACTCCCCAAGGTGGATCGGTGCGTTGGCTTCTTGATTCGAGTTTGGGGTTCGAGAGGAATCGCACTTGAACCACAAGGGATGCTTCCGTGCTCCAAGTGACCTCTTGCATGTGGGAGCATCCAGCAGGCCCAATCCAGAGGTTTCGAACCCAACCTCGGTTGTCCTCTCCTGCTTGATTGGATGGCTCATTGACGATTTGGTGGACCACCATCGGGAATTTTGAGCCTGGTGCTGGAGCTTCGATCTGGCTGTGGGAAATTTCCATCTCGGGGACCAAGATCACCGCCCCCGTCCGCCGGTATGCCGCGTCGATCTGGTAGCCGCCGGTCTTCGAATTGCCCTTGCCCACCAGTGTTCCCGGGATCTGCAGGATGGTTCCTTTGGGCTGGGGCTTGGCGGGATCGGTGACCGACAGTTTTTGTTGCACGGATGCGAGCGCGGTCCCCAGGGCGGGATCGTGGTAGAACGTGGCGGCGTAGTCGTTGATGGACTTCTTGCCATCGGCCTGGATCGTGGTGCCTTCCGGGCGTGGGGCGGGTGTGGGTTGGGGCATGTTCGGACTTTTGATGCAGGGTGGAGTGGGAGGGGGAATCGGGATTGGGGCTCAGAGGCCGAACAGTTGTTGGAAGAAGTTGCGTTCACAAATGTCCTTGCCGGGAACACCGTCGTCAACGAACGTGAGTTCGTCGTTGAGGTACGACTCGATGCGGTACGTGCCGTCGGGACTCACCCCGCCAAAGTGCACCACGGCCATTCCGTCCTCGTCGATTTGCTCTTCCTTCGCCACCACGGTTTGGTCGTAGGATCCATTCGAGGCCACCAGCCGCACCTTGTGTTCGTGCAAATTGGTGTACGTCTCGTGTTCTCCCCAGGCCTTGAAGGTCACTTGGGCGGTTTCGGTGTCGTCTTCCAGATGCTCGTCCGGATCGGCGCGGTCGTCTTCGCAGATGCCGTCCCAGAAATCCGGCAAGAGATCCGGAAGGGAAAGGTCCCAATCGGGCATGTCCAGGGATGGCGCATCGAAGGAGGGGAGTTCCGGAAACCGAAATCCCGGACATCCAATGGGGGAGCGCCACGGCGATTCGCCCGCCGGTTTGTATCCACCGCCGGGAAGGTCGATCTGCGGCAGTCCGAAGGGGGGCAGATCCGGGAAGCCAAAATCTGGCATCTTGCACGAAGGCAGGGAAAAGTCGGGTGCGGAAATGCCGGAAAAGGGATTTCCCAGATCCGGCATGTCGGGCAGGGAGGGCATGTCGGGCATGCTCGGCATGTCCGGCAGCGAAAGCCCCGACAGAGGGTTTCCGATCGAGGGCAACGAGAAACCTTCTCCGCCGGACGAGGAACCCCCGCCCATCGAAGGCAGGTCCAACGAAGGATTCGGGACGGGAATGTTCTTCAGGTCGTTGACCGAAACCTCGCGCGAAACATGGAGATCGCCACCGATGCCGGTGGGATTGTGGACGGTGCCGTCCAGGCGCACGGACGGATTGTCGGGGTCGAAGTGCTGGGGTGCCCCGATTCCCACCGCTCCTTGGGCGGGGCCGGCGGACAAATTCTGAGTGACCTGGGTGGGAATGCTGGCTGCAGGTGCGGCTGGGATGTCGGGGATGGAAATCTTGGGGGCGCCGGGGAGTTTCATGGCTTTGCCTCGGGGGAGGAGGGAGTGGAAGCGCGGTTCTTGCGGGTGCCGGGTGTAGGGAAGGTAAAGGACTTGGGAGGAATTTGCAGTCCGTTGTGTTGGGCGCGAAGCGTGTAGGTTCCGGTCGCCACTTCGGAGAATTCCACCCAACCGTGTTCGTCGGCCATCGCTTCCTTCTTGCAGGGCCCTTCCAGCTGGACCTTGGCGAGTCCCACCGGATGTTGGCGGGAAGCCAGGATCTGCAAGGAAAGCTCCCGAAGTTCGAAGGATAAGGTCTTGTCGATCCTTTCCTCCCAGGCATCGCGCTGGCTCGCGTCCACCGTGGATCCCTCGGCGGGTTCGGCGACAGGTCGCTCCCAGGCCAAGAATTCCATGCTGACAGGAAGTGTCTTCGCCTCCGTTGCAGCGGGTGTCTCCGCCGTCACCAGCACGCGTGGCCGACAGGGGCCGGGAACCGTGGTGCCCGCTTGGGAAAACCAGGCGTGGACCAGGCGCTTGCGTGTGGCGGAATCCAATTGGCCGCTGGGATCGGCGCCACTTGCGGATTGGAACGCGCGCAAGGCTTCGCGAGTGCGCGCATCGAGGATTCCGTGAGCACCACCTTGGTAGTGGGCCTTTTCGGCCGACGGAAGGCACACCAGAAGCTTCTGCGCTTCCCGCACTCCCCAGCGCCGATCGGCGGGGGTATCCGGGGAAAACTGCCTGAGCCAGGTCTCGGCATGGTTGGTCAGATACGCCACGACCATCTCCGCTCGCAGTTTGGCAAGAATGGAGTCCGTGCCCTCCTTCCCATCCAGGTGGCCCACCACGAACAGATCACCTGTGGAATGTTCGCGTTGGGCCTGGACAGCGGCTTTCAGGGCCTCCAGGCATTTGGGATTGGGAAACGTCCTTCCCGCATCGAAGGCGGTCCCGCGAAGCTCCACCCGATGCGCCTTGGCCGGGCGGTGCAGACAGGGCACAATCGTGGAAACCACCAATTGGGGGTCGGGGCGGTAGATGGCCTCGGCACGCAGATACATGCTGAGGCTCCGCGACTGGTAGTCGGCGTGCAGGAGCTTGCGATGGCGGAATTTGACCTTCAGGGTCTGCGGACCCGTCGTCCGGACGCGTTCCACGATCAGTGGGGCGGCATCCTCGCAGGTGTCCTGGACCGGTTCGCGGACAAGATCGTACAGACGGATTTCCAGGAAGGCCCGCTCGCCGGTGGGAAGGTCGGGAGTCTGGATGTCCACTTCCACCTCGATGGGTTGGTCGATCTCCACCGGAGCGGGATTCGTGATCCGGCAGGCGAGGATGCGCACGGTGCCGTGGTCCGGCTCCGGGGGAGCCGGGTCTGGCCAGGGGTCTTCCTCGCGCAATTGTTCCAGGTACCGGAGCGTGTCGTACACCGCTTTGGGCTGGGCGAGGGGGGCGGCGGCAGGGCGAGCGAAAACCCGGTCCCAGTTGATCTCCGGAGAGGGCTTTGCCTTGGACTGGTCCATCAGATCCGGGTGACCTGGGCGGGAAGGCTGGAATTGGTTGTCCGAAGGATTCATCATGCGGTCCGATTCTGGGGTTGGCACTCTGCGACAGCCCTTGGCGGGGTTGTCTTCACAGAGGGGAATATGCCGGAATCGGATCCGAGAATCTGTGATCCAGATCACACTCCGCGCCGAGTGTGATCTGGATCACATTCCGGTTTCTCCGCCCTACCCGGTGGTGGTGGGCGCCCCGTTGTAGGGGCGATTCATGAATCGCCTCTGCACCCGGGCGCGGTGCCTCAGCGCAACAGGTGTTCCAACGTGGTGCGTTCCGACGGCGACAGCGTCGCCGCCCACTTGCGCAGCCGCAGGCGGCCCAGCTCGTGGGCGGCGGCCTCGCGTGCGGATTGCCCACCCAGTTCCCCGCGTGGCGCATCCAGGTCCAAAGACATTTCCTGTCTGACGCTCGTCTCGATGGGCAGCTTCGCCACCGGTTGCGGCAATCCCCGCGCGGCACGGACCAGATCGTCGTGCAGGGGAAGCCAAATCCCCGAATGGACATCCGGGCGCAGCGTGACGGAAGGGGCCAGGCCCCGGGCCGCCATGGCCCTGGCGTGCATCGCCTGCAGGTGCGCGACTCCCTTGGGGCCGGGAAGACGGCAGGCTCCCAGGCCCAGCACGCGCAGGCCCCGGTGCGGCAGGATCCGTCCCAACAGGGCGTCGCCCTTCTTCAGGCGGGCCATGGGAAATCCCATCAGGGCCTGGATCTCCTTGGATCCGTTGAGGCGACGCAGCCCCACCAGGGGGGCTTTCGCTTCCACCACTTCCCAGGGCTCCAGAGGGGAGTCGGTCCACGCCCCGATCTGGCTGGACATGGGCAGATCCACCGACTCCAACGCCTGGACCACCCGGCAGATGGGGCGGGCTTCGGGGTAGCGTTGGAACCAATCCCACAGGAAATGGTCCAGCAGACCGGAATCCACCTCGATGGAATCGGGATCGCCCTCCCCGATCCAATGTTCCAGGAAGGAGACCCAGATTTCGGAAAGGGACTCCGCATCCCGGATCAGGGCGATCAGGTGGTTGCGGAACGACCGGTGGATGGCCGACGGATCCGTGGTGGGACGCGGATCCGGGAGGTGTTCGAAGGGACCGCAGCATCGCCCGAGCGTCCTGCCCGAATGGCACGGGCAGAGCGACGAGCGGGTCATCAGATGTCCAGGGCTCCCACCAGGTGGGCGTTGTCCTCGATGAACTTGCGGCGGGGCTCCACCTCTTCGCCCATCAGGATCTCGAACATGTTGTCGGCTTCCAGGGCATCCTCGAAGTTCACCTGCCGCAGGGTGCGGTGGGCGGGCTGCATGGTGGTGGTGGCCAACTGTTCCGGGTTCATTTCGCCCAGACCCTTGTAGCGCTGGATGTACACGCCCTTGCGCTCGCCGGCTTCGGTCAGGATCCGTTCCAGTTCCGGTTCGTCGAAGGCGTAGCGCTCGTGCTTGCCCCACTTGACCTTGTACAGCGGTGGGGTGGCGATGTAGAGGTAGCCCGCGCGGATCAGGTCCGGCATGAACCGGTAGAAGAAGGTCAGAAGGAGGGTCTGGATGTGGCTCCCGTCGACGTCCGCATCGGTCATCAGGATGATCTTGTGGTAGCGGACCTTCTCGAGGTTGAACTGCTCGCCCACGCCCGATCCGATCGCCTGGGCGATCGTCTGGATGGCTTCCGATCCCAAGGCGCGGTCGATGCGCACGCGTTGGACGTTCAGGATCTTGCCGCGCAGCGGCATGATGGCCTGGAACACGCGGTCGCGCGCCTGCTTGGCGGAGCCTCCGGCCGAATCGCCCTCCACCAGGTAGAGTTCGCATTCTTCGGGCTTGCGGCTCTGGCAGTCGGCGAGCTTGCCGGGCAGGCCCGATCCCTCCAGCACGTTCTTGCGGCGGGCCAGCTGGCGGGCCTTGCGGGCGGCTTCGCGGGCGGTGGCGGCCTGGATGATCTTCTCCACGACGGACTTGGCCACCGCGGGATTTTCCTCGAACCAGGTGGACAAGGCCTCGAAGGCCAGCGCCTCCACTTGGCTCTTCACTTCCGAGTTGCCCAGCTTGTGCTTGGTCTGACCCTCGAACTGGGGTTCGGCCAGCTTCACGCTCACCACGGCCGTGAGGCCTTCGCGGGTGTCGTCGCCCTCGATGGAAAGGTCCTTGAGCTTGCCCTGGAGCTTGGTCTGCGCGTACTGGTTCACCACGCGGGTGAGCGCGGCCTTGAAGCCGGATTCGTGCGTGCCGCCGTCGGTGGTGTGCACGTTGTTCACGAAGCTGTACAGGACCTCCGTGTAGGAGTCGTTGTACTGCATGGCGATATCCACCGGGATGGGATTCTCGGTGGTGATGCGGATGGGCTTGGGGTGGATGGGGGTGCGCTTCCTGTCCAGGAATTCCACGTAGGATTCCAGGCCACCTGGGAAGTGGAACTTCTCCATGCGGAGTGGATCGTCCGCGGGTAGACGCTCGTCGGTGAACTCGATGTTGAGTTCCGGATTCAGGAAGGCCAGATCGCGCAGGCGGTTGGCCAGGATCTGGCGGTCGTAGACCAGGGTCTCGAAGATCTCCGGATCCGGCTCGAATTCCACCGTGGTGCCGCGCTCTTCGGTGGGGCCCAGGACTTCCAGGGGACTCACGGTGTCGCCACGCTCGAAGCTCTGGCGGTGGAGCTTGCCATTGCGCGCCACGTGCACCACCAGGTGCGAGGAGAGCGCGTTCACGCAGGAAACACCCACACCGTGCAGACCAGCCGACACCTTGTAGGTGTTGTCGTCGAACTTGCCGCCGGCGTGCAGCTTGGTCATGACCACTTCCACGCCCGACATGCCGGATTCGTGCATGTCGCAGGGTATGCCGCGACCGTTGTCCTTCACGCGGATGCGGTTTTCCGGCGTCACATCCACCTTGATGAGCGTGCAGTGTCCGGCCAGGGCTTCGTCCACCGCGTTGTCCACCACTTCCCAAACCAGGTGGTGCAGACCCCGCGTGTCGGTGCTTCCGATGTACATCGCGGGTCGTTTGCGGACCGCCTCCAATCCTTCCAGGATCTTGATGGAGCTGGCGCTGTACTCGGAGGGTGCGGAGGCCTGAGGAACTGGATTCATCTCTTCGGACATGGAAGGAAAGGTAGCACCGGGGGGGTGGGGTGGCATACCTGGGGGGAGGTTCTCAGTTGTGTAATCAAAAGTGATTTGGGAAAAATGGCGTATCCATTTGAATGCCAAGATTTAATTTGGGTTTTGGCATTGATTCTGTAATCAGAAATGCTCTCGTCGCCCTGCTCAAGGGTATCTTCCGGTGCGGAGGATCAGCGTCGTGTCCGTGGACATCTACCAATATGACGACTTTCGCAGGGCTCTGGCGGACCTTTGGGGCGAACGAAGGCGGACCCTGCCCCGGTCCACGCATCGGTCGTTCGCCAAGGAGGCGGGGTTTTCCAATCCCGGTTTTCTGGGAGACGTGATCGCCGGTCGGCGGAAGCTTTCGATCCAGGCCCAGGCGAAGATGGTCAAGGGATTCTCCCTGAAGGGAAGCGACGCCGAGTTCTTCCGGCTCCTGGTGCGCCACAACCAGGCGAAATCCACCGCCGACCGCGCCGAACTGTGGAGACAGATCCTGGCGCGGCGTTCCAAGGCTTCGTTCACCCGCATGAATCCGGCGCTGGTGCGCTACTACCAGGACTACCGCTACCCCTTGGTCCGTTCCGCCCTCCAATGCCTGGATTGGAAGGGCGAAGCCAACGTGCTGGGCGCCTTCCTGGATCCCCCCATCGCTCCGGCGGTGGTGCAGCGCATCGCGCAGGACCTGCTCGCGTGGGGGCTGGTGGCCATCCAGCCGGACGGCCGCTGGAAACCCACCTCCGACTTCGTGGAGCCGCCCTCCACCATGGGAGAACAGGTGCGCGAGCTCAACCGCACCTGGATCCAGCAGGGAGCCGAGGCCATCGCCCGCATCCCCGCCGCCCGTCGGCACGTGTCCAGCGTCCTTCTGACCGTGTCCGAGCCCACCGCCCGCGAGGTCCATCGTCGCATCGAGGCCTTCCGCACGGACCTGTTCGAGCTTCTGCGCCAGGACACCGCACCCGACCGCGTCCTGCAACTTTCCATCCAGTACTTCCCGCGCAGCCGGGAAAAGGATCCCGCATGAAACGCCTACTTCCGGTCGCGGTCTGCGCGGCGTTCCTGGTCGGCTGCTTCGACTCCGAACCCCAATCGGGCGGCGAGGACTTCCCCAACACGGTATCCGCCCTGGGGCGTGCCTTGGCGCAGGGGTTGGATTCGTCCAGATCCTGGAACGGCCTGGACTCCGCGCAGGCCAACCTGGCCTTTTCCGGCGACATCGCGGATACCGCCAGGTTCCGGGTCGTCGCGTCCAGGAGCCTCGCGTCCTCCTGCGTGGACACCGGGTACGGCGGCCTCCTGGGTCCCACGCACGCCTACTTCGTCAAGAAGGTCTGCTTCGGGGTGGGCGAGGGGTACCGGCGCGATTCCCTGGCCTTCGGAGGCTACTTCGCGGGGATGGACTCCACCGACGTGGACACCGTGTTCCTGAGCCGGACGGATTCCGTCCGACCGATTGCCGGGTATTCCCGAAGCGAATCCACCACCGACGCCTCCGGTCGAGGGTTCTTCCTCCTGCGCTCGGCGGACACGGGGCGCGTGCGGGTCTCCTCGGTGCGCAAGTCGGGGCGGCTGTCGGAGCTTTCCGAACTGGTCACTGGGGGCGGCGCCGACCACCGGTTCGCGACCTCCTCCGACAACGAGTTCTGGACGGGAGCGCGGGGGATCCTGCGCGACCTGGACACATTGGAATGGATGGACATCCGCCCCTTCGATCCGGTCCTTCCCGTGATCGGTCCCGGGGATTCGGGCCTCGCGCTGGCCACCAAGTTCGTGGTCGGGGCCGGCGTCCGCAAGACGGAACGGGGGGTGCTCGTGGCCTTCCGCGATTCCGGCGCCAACTACCCCCGCCGCTGGTCCACCCGGCACTCCTGGGACAATGGAGCCTTCCGGGACGAATCCGTCCTGGGGCCGCGACCGGACAGCACGTTCCGCCCTCGCGACTCCATCCTGATCCTCCTGCGGGCCCAGGCTCGGGGCGATTCCCTGCGCCAGGAGGTCCGGGCCGTCCTGGGGCCCGACCCGCGCGACCGCAAGCGGGATTCCCTGGTGTCGGTCAGGACCATCCGCTACCGATCGGGAGGATCGGAGCGTTGGACCACCTTCGAGTTCCAGTCCGACAGGCCGGTGGCCAACGGTGCGGAGCCCGTGTCCGGCAAGGTTCGGGTGCGGATCGACTTCGCGGAAGGGACGTTCATCGAATTCGACGGAATCTGGCGCGACGGGGAATTTTCCGGAACCTGGAGGGATTCCAGGGAGGCCAAGCCCGCGCGGTTCGGCCGCAAGGGCGAGGTGCGCTGACGCCTCCCGCCGGAAGAGGTATGCTTGACGGGTCCTTCGATCGTTCCCGAACAGGAGTCCTCTCCGATGTCCCTCCGTTTGCCACTGCGTGCCTTGACCTTGGCCTTCCTCGCGGCCTTCTTCGTGGTTTCCTGTTGGGACGACGAGTCCTCGCCCACCGCGCCGCAGGTCCCCCCGGTGGACACCACCCACCGCGACACCACGCGAGGGGACACGGGGAAGGCGGACACGGCCAAGAAGGACACCACAGGGAAGGACACCGCCAAGGTGGACACCTCCTCCAAGGTGGTCGGGCCGGCCGGTTCCGATTCCCTGGCGCCCGGCCAGAAGTCCAAGGACCTCCAGCTGGGAGGGGTGGTCGGGTCCGGGAAATCGGC
>Ga0116170_10001516_pt1 | contig 23365 bp, 16 predicted proteins | sample AD_JPNHW1_MetaG_FD_89797 | JGI IMG/M metagenome (GOLD analysis project Ga0116170, IMG submission 89797) | Active sludge microbial communities of municipal wastewater-treating anaerobic digesters from Japan - AD_JPNHW1_MetaG | ecosystem: Engineered > Bioreactor > Anaerobic > Digestate | place... | reverse complement strand
GCCATAAAGCATGGCATGAACAAAAGCGATGCAGTAATAATTAACTTATTTATATAGTTAGGCAATTTTTCTGTCATTAAAAATCCGGTTACAATCACTATAACGGTGAAATTTGCATTTAATTGGAGGAACTCCTTATTTTATGCCGTGATGGTGATCATCAACCCCGGCATTGGTCTGATTTACAGCAGGAAACTCCATGTAAAAAGTTGAACCCCTGCCTGTTTCACTTTCAAACCATATCCGTCCGCCGGCTGTTTCAACATACCTTTTAACTATCGAAAGACCAAGGCCTGTCCCCGATGATTTGGTTGTGAAATTTGGGGTAAACATTTTATTCCTGAACGATTCAGGAATACCGGAACCGTTATCCGAAACAGATACAAGGGTTTTGTCGTCTGCTTTTTTTATTGTGACCCTTATTATTCCCTCTTCGCCCGGTAATATTGACTGAATACCATTTTTTATAAGGTTCGACAGAATGCTGTTTATGTGCTCTTTATCGGCATAAATAAAAATTTTCTCATCAGCAGGCGCATTTATCCTGAAGGATACATTTTCGGTATTCCTGAATAACTCATAAGTCGTTTTAACCTGTTCAAGAAGATCGACATATACAGGTTTGGCCTGAGGTATCTTTGCAAATGATGAGAATTCGGATGCTATTGAAGAAAGGTTATCTATGAATTCGATCTGATTTCTTGTAAACTTCTCTATCTTTTTCTCGAAGCCCGGCACGCCGTCCTTCCACGATTTGAATAACTGCTGGACATTTAGCTTCATCGGGGTAAGAGGATTCTTTATCTCATGAGCAATCTGCTTTGCCATTTCCCTCCATGCATATTCTCTTTCAGAACTTGCGAGTTTCCTAGCGCTCTCATCGAGTTCGTCGACCATCCGGTTATATTGTTTAACAAGCTCACCTACCTCATCATTGCCGCTATATGAAAGATGTTCGCTTTTCTTACCAAGTTCCACTGAAGCGAGACGGCTGCTGAGCACGGCAAGAGGTGAAGTCAGCCGGCTGCTAATGAAAACTGCAAGACCTGTGGCAATTACAATCAGCAGAAGCGTGAAATTGACCACGGCAACTATCATGTTCGAAATATCTTTGGCAAGAACGCTTTGCATCCTGAAATACGGAAGATTAAGAAAGGCAAGAAACCCTTTCGAATCATTGTAAAAGGAAACATAGGCTGAAACATATTCGAGGTTACCTATTTTTTCCTTCTGGAAATATTCGCTTTTCCGCAGGTTGATGAGATTTATCGATGCCATATTGTTCATCCTTCTGCCTGTAAGGTTGCGATAATAGATCTCGGGCCTTGAGGTAGCGATCAGGAATCCCGTCCTGCTGAACAGGTTAATATCTGTATTGAACACATTCGACAATTTTACGAGCATCTCATCAAGTGAGTTGTTTTCACTGTTTTTCCAATCGGGGCTTATTGTTCTCTCCGATGCCAGGGTATTTTCAAGTTCAAGATAAACTGAATTCAGTTTTTCCCTAATGTTTTCGTAGTGCCTTGTCTGATATTGCTTTATGGCCCTGGAAGCGACGACTACAGCAACAAGAGTAAAGGATAATAATAGTATGCTGATGAAGGAAAGCTGCAGTTTCTGTCGGAAGTTAAGTCCCGAGGGTCTTTTTATTACGGGTCTCCTGATCAGGAACAGCAAAATGTTATAAAAAATAAATATGAAAGCAAAGAAATAAGCTGCGGAAATAATCATATCAGGAACTGAAAGCAAAGGCCTGCTGATGATAACTGTCACATTCCCGTTCCTGTAAAGGGCATGTTTGAAGTTATCGGCATTGAAGAACCTGTAATCTGTTATCTTGCCAACATATTCTGCATCGCTCCTGGAGTATGAATAGTCGCCTGTTGCCAGGACCATCTCTCCGTTTATATATTTGGCAAAGGAATACTCCCTGAGCCTTGCATAGCTGTGATATTTCCTGTCGAGAAGTAGCTCCGAGTATCCCGGCTGAAACACATTAATATCGCTGTAAAGGTCGATAAACAGTCCGTTGATCCTCGAATTGCCATAATCGAAAAACAACTGTCCCATATAGCTCGACCGTCCTTTTTTGCTGTCGATGAAATAAAAACCTGTTCCGGTAAGCTGATGTCCGCTTGTGGTTATCCTTCCGTCAAAAAAGCTGAAGCAGTTTTCCTGAACGCCGCTGGCGCTGCCTGTACGGATGGGATCATTCCTGCCGCATAAATAAATGTTCATTTCAAAGTTGCCCCAGTAACCGTTGAAATATTTTGTGTGCAGGTAATCGGATATAAGTTCTGCATCGTCGCTTTCAAAAAATATCACATCCATAAGCTTTCTCAGCACCGTGTCGGAAGAGATCACGGGCCACATATCAAGAAGAAGATGTTCAGCCGTTGGATCATTTTCAGTCGAGTAGGTAACAAGCTCAATCTTCACATTCTCTTCCATCTTCCTTTCCGACTGGCGTGTTACTATGAAGAGTGAATACAGCCCCAGTACAAGAGATATTACAACAAGCCTTGTAAAAAGGTTTGCAGCTCTTTTATTAAGTATCCATATTGTAAGTGTTCCAGCCAGATAGAATACTGAGATGGCTGCAAAAGCCGGAAGATCGTTTATTTGAAACGGGATAAAAACAAGTGATGCTGAAAGGGCTGAAAGCAAAACAGTTTTAAACCGGGCATTCCCCAGTGCCCTGAAGATCTTCAGTAAATAAAGGTACGGAAGGGTGACAAGAAGGAGTACAGACACAAATCCTGCAAGTGATAAAATATCAAGATCAAGCACCTTGTAGGTTTCAAAGTTAATGTTTGAATTGAAGACAAGGTGACTGAACATCGAATTGAATATCACCACAAGAAGGGCGGAAGGGATCAGGTAAAATGTAAGTTTAAGATAACCCGGTTTGTCATTGCCTGACCGGTCTTTAAGGATGTTATTATACAGTGCGACTGACATTACTGAAATAAGAACGCTTAGTATCAGCAGGTGACCCAGGGTCGGTATAAAATCGTTCATCGAGTATTTATACGCAGAGAACAATGGGGTTGAGAAAAGAATTGCAGGCCTGCGAAGGAGAAGCACCACAAGGTAAGCTGCAAGGAAAATGAAAAATGCAGTTATCAATCCGGCCGTTTTATGACCTCTTTCTGTCATCTGCCTTACAAGAGTCAGAGAAGAAAGAATAATAAATATAAACGTGAGGGTCCAGAGGAATAAGGGAATGTAAATAAAAAGTGTCCTGGGTTTGATTTCCGGAAAGACAAGGGCGAAAAGGAAGGTTCCGTCGGAAGAGGAAACCTGAAAACCCGATGCCTTACTGTCTCTTGTGAAGCCGACTCCTTCCGGGATTTTAAAGTCATTTACAAAGCCGTTCCTTATGATCTCATTTTCAAAACCGTAATCGCTTCTGATTCTCATCAGAGCTACCAGTTTCTCATTCCCGGCTTCTATGGATTTTGCGAGGAACCAGCCGTTTTTTACAAAAACAAAAGGATGTGTGTAAAGTGAATCGGGAAGAACTTCAGGAACATCGAAATCAGTATCTGACCAGTAAATAAGCTTCCTCCCCATATATTCAAGCAGGGTGATCCTGTTCGCCTCAGCAATGGCAAAAAGATCATTTTCCCTTATTGAACCATGATGTGATTCACCCCTTGCCAAAACAGGCTTCATGGCTTCAAGGCATTGCTCCATCACTTTTTCCTTTTCGTGGAGTATCCTGTTGAAACGCCTTGTCCTGAACCTGTATTCAAAGTTTCCCGAATAGACAAGCTCAGCTGCAATTGCCAGAATTGCGAAAACTATTGTGAGCATGAAAGGAGTTGTCTTTGTCGTACGGGATCTCATATCGTCAGAATAATATTCTAAACATGATGGTAAGGTTCACCTTTTAAAACTGTGAACGCCCTGTAAAGTTGTTCGAGGAACAATAATCGTACAATTTGATGTGAAAAAGTAAGCCGCGACAAAGAAAATTTTAAGTCGGCCCTTTGCAATATATCGTCTGATACCCCCCAGGGACCTCCGATAATGAACACAATACGTTTCTTCCGGAGCATCATTGTCTTTTCGAGCCACGATGAAAAATCAGTTGTTGATAACTCCTTACCTCTTTCATCAAGCAATACTATATAGTCATCTTCTTTCAAAATCCTGATGAGGCTTTCGCCTTCCTTCGATTTCTGCTCAGCAGCCGGCATATTGCGGGTATTTCTCATATCCGGAATCGTCAGGATCTCAAATTGAACATATTTTTTTATCCTTTCCAGATATACTGAAATTCCTTCGTTCAGATATTTTTCAGTTGTTTTTCCTACCTGCAATAATGCAATCTTCATATCGATTGGCCCGACTTTTGTATATAAAAAAATGACCGGCTCTCTTTACAAAAATAATAATTAATACCTTGCATGGTCAATAATGAAACGTATGAAAGCCGGACAAAGGTTTTCTTGATAATTATTTTAAATTTGTACCGGGTAATACCTGATGGCAGAAAATAAATTTTATCAGATGAGATTGATTATATTATCGGTAGCGATCTTGCTGACAGCCGGAACTTCAACGACAGTTCTGCAGGACCAGACAAGGATACCTGCCGGGATTTCACTTGCACTGAAAACAGGTAACGCGGCGGAGCTTTCGAAATACATGAATTCCACTGTTGATCTTCTCCTTATTGATAAACAGGATTTTTATAAAAAGACTGTTGCTGAAACCATACTGAAGGATTTTTTCAACGAATACCAGGTAAAGGATTTTGTAATTCGTCATCAGGGTGCAAGAAATGATGCCCAGTATGCAATAGGTGATCTCCAGACGGAGAAAGGCAGTTTAAGGGTATATTTCCTTCTCAAAAAGGTAAACCAGGATTTACTCATCCATCTGATCCGCATTGAGCCCGACATCACAAAATAAAATACTTGAAGAATTCATCAAAAGAGCCGTCGCCGAAGATGCCGGCGACGGTGATCATTCATCTCTTGCCTGCATCCCCGCTGAGTCGGAAGGAAGGGCAAGGCTGATAATTAAGGAGAAAGGTATCCTTTCGGGGTGCAGGGTTGCAGGAGAGGTATTCAGAATAATAGACGACAGCCTTGTCTTCGAACAATTCATTGACGACGGAACCGGAATCTCTCCAGGTGACATAGCATTCCATATCTGGGGGAAAAAACAGTCGATACTAAAATCGGAACGGCTTGTTCTCAATATCATGCAGAGGATGAGCGGTATTGCAACAAGCACAAGGCAGTATGCCGACAGGATAAAAGAGTTCAGGGCTAAGGTCCTCGATACCCGGAAAACAACACCCGGAATGAGGTTCCTCGAAAAGGAGGCGGTAAGGCAGGGAGGCGGGATGAACCACCGAATGGGTTTGTACGACATGATAATGCTGAAGGATAATCATATCGACTATGCCGGGGGTATCGAAAATGCAATAATAAAGACCAGGGAATATCTTAAAAGGACAGGAAGAAACCTCAAAGTTGAAATCGAAGCAAGAAACCTCGATGATGTCAGAAGAATAATCGCTGCAGGTAATGTCGACAGGATTATGCTCGACAATTTCAGCATAAGCGACACAAAGGAAGCTGTGATGCTTATCGGCCGGCGTTTTGAGACAGAATCATCAGGAAACATAACCCTCGAAAATATCAGGGAATATGCAGAGTGCGGCGTCGATTACATCTCGTGCGGAGCGCTTACCCACCATATTAAAAGCCTTGATATGAGTCTTAAAGCCTTCTGACCTGTATGTGGAAAATTTGCTTATTTTTACGCAACAACCGAAATGAATGAGAAAGCTGACTTTTTTTGCCTTATTGCTTATTCTGACAGGCTGTAAGGAAAAGGTTACTGAAAGCTATTTTACAACAGAAAAAGCGACTGCAAGTTTCAGAAAAATAGAGGCGATCTGTAACAGTGACAGCGGAAGACTCTGGGGCGTAAACCTTTACGGACCCATGATGTTTGTCGACCGTACCTCACGAAAAATAAGCTCCAACCAGATCGACAACAACAGCCTGCTAAAACTAAAGGATGGCATCTATACAGGTATCTTTCCAAAGGAGAATCTCATTACCACAAGCGCCGCCACTTTTGGCGGTACTCTTTTCGGAATTGCCCCCCTACCCCCGGAAGAAGATGAATACAGAATAATTACAAGGGCAATCCACTCATTGTACCACCGTCATCAGCAGATGATCGGAATCAAACCTGAATATTTCAATGTCGTCAGCATGGATGAAAGGGAGGCGCGTACATGGATCAAACTCGAATGGAAAGCTCTCCGGAAAGCCATTGAGGCTGATGGTGAAGAACAATCAGTTGCGCTCCGCGATGCACTTATTTTCAGAGGATCGGCAAGGGAGCTTTTTCCAAAATATGCAGATATGCAAAACCGTTTTGAAAATTACGAGGGTCTGGCAACATTTACCTATACTCTTTTTGCATCCGAATCAGAAACAGACTTTAATAAAAGGCTTTTCGAATACCTCGACCGTATTTACGCAATGCAATCATATGCCAGGTCGTATGGCTCCATACATGGTGCATTGTATGCAACAATACTTCACAAAAAGGGTTTTGATTTCACAAGCCTTAAATCGGATACCACCGACCTTGCCGCAGTTGTAAAAAACCTCTACAATATTGAACTGCCCCCTGTTTGCAGGGATGTGGCCGGCAGTATTGCCCTTAACTATGATATTGAAGAAATAAACAAAGAAGAAGATAAAAGGCTGCTTGATATTAAAGAAAGGCTTGACAATCAGGTCAGCGTCTTTACTCAGAAACCCGTGGTTTTTCTTGAGCTCGAAAGTCCTTCATTCGATTTTGAGCCTGAAGATCCACAGTACCTTGATACACTGGGTACACTTTACCACACAATAAGAGTATCAGATAACTGGGGAAAGCTTACTGTCGATAATACCGGATGCCTCATTTCGAACAACTATAAATACCTGCGCATAACTGCAAAAGGTATTAAGATCGAAAAAAACCACGTTACAGGTGAAGGATGGCAGATAATGATGAATGACGGCTGGGAAATTAAAAATTCGAACCAGGACTACTTTCTCAGGAAATTAACTCCCTGAAATAAGACCCAGTCCTTTCAAAGCTTCCTCAAGAGCACTGATCTTCAGCTCAGTATCACTCTTTTTCTTCTGTTCAAGCTCAATTACATTCTGCGGAGCATTTTTTACAAACCTTTCGTTATTGAGTTTCTTCATAACGCTCTCAAGGAATCCGCGGTAATATGTAAGATCAGCTTCGATCCGGGTCATTTCTGCCTCAACATCAATTTTATCTCCGAGGGGAATATAAAACTCAGTCGTTCCCACCATAAATGCTGCCGAGTTTTCGAGCTTAACTGTTACAAATTTCACATCAGAGATATTGCAAAGCTTTTTAATAACAGGAAGGAATTCCATGTTGAAACCATTATTTTCAGCTTTGATCGCCAGTTCAACGGAGTCCTTGAGAGGAAGCTGTTTTTCCTTTCTGACTGCACGAACATTACTGATTATCTCTTTAGCCTTCTCAAAGCCTGCAATAAGATCACGATCATGCTTTTTAGCCTTTGGGAGCGGTGAGATCATGAGGCTTTCTCCATCTTTTCTTTCCTCAATCATCTGCCATATCTCCTCTGTTATAAATGGCATAAAAGGATGCATGATCCTGAGAAGACTGTCGAAAATCGCTATTGTAGAATCATAGGTCATTCTGTCGACAGGCTTCTTATATTCAGGTTTGATGCTCTCGAGGTACCATCCCGAGAATTCATCCCAGAAAAGTTTGTAGGTTGCCATAAGAGCAGCTGATATCCTGAACTTTTTAAAATCGGAGTCAATCCCGGCAATCGATTTTTTGAGAACCTCATTCATCCATTTCACAGCACGTGCCGACGATTCAGGCTGAATGACTGTATCATCAACTTTCCACCCTTTTACCAGTCTGAAGGCGTTCCATATCTTGTTTGCGAAATTCCTCCCCTGCTCGGGAAGTGAGTCATCATATAGAAGGTCATTGCCGGCGGGAGAACAAAGCATCATACCGACCCTTACTCCGTCAGCGCCATATTTTTTAATCAGATCGAGAGGCTCAGGAGAGTTGCCAAGCGATTTTGACATTTTTCTCCTTTGCTGGTCGCGAACAAGTCCTGTAAGATAAACATTGCTGAAGGGCTTTTCACCCATATATTCATATCCGGCTATGATCATTCTTGCAACCCAGAAGAACAATATCTCAGGAGCCGTTATCAGGTCGTTGGTCGGATAATAATATTTAATGTCACGGTTACCGTGATCGTTTATCCCGTCGAATGATGTAATGGGCCAGAGCCATGAGGAGAACCACGTATCGAGCACATCCTCATCCTGGTGAAGGTCTGATACTGTCAGTTCTTTATTTCCGCTTTTTTCCCTTGCAAGTGCCAGGGCCTTCTCTTCATTTTCGGCAACAACAAACTCACCATTGTCGAAATAGAAGGCGGGGATCCTGTGGCCCCACCATAACTGGCGGCTGATGCACCAGTCATGTACATTCTCCATCCAGTGACGGTAAAGATTCCGGAATTTCATCGGGTGAAGATGAACATCCCCATTCATAACAGCATCGAGTGCAGGTTTAGAGATGTCTTTCATTTTCAGGAACCACTGCACCGACAATCTTGGCTCGATAACAGCATTTGTACGTTCCGAACGGCCAAGCTTGTTGTTGTATGCCACAACCTTCGCGAGGGCTCCTGATTTCTTAAGCTCTTTTTCAGCAAGCTCCCTGGCTTCGAACCTGTCGGTTGCGACGAAAAGCCCGGCAGCCTCACTTATCGTTCCGTTATCGTTGAATACATCTATCGAAGGCAGTTTATGGCGCATCCCGATCTCATAGTCGTTGATGTCGTGGGCAGGCGTTATCTTAAGGCATCCTGTTCCAAACTCCATATCGACATAATCATCAAAGATAAAAGGCACTTCCCTGTTTACCATCGGGACAATCACCTTTTTACCCTTCAGATGGAGGTACCTCTGATCGGCAGGATTAGCACAGACTGCGGTGTCGCCAAGTATCGTCTCGGGACGTGTTGTTGCAACCGTCACAAAATCATCGGTGCCTGCTATTTTATATTTTACGTAATAAAGCTTCGATCTCTCCTCGGTGTAAATTACTTCCTCATCCGAAACTGCAGTCATTGCCTGCGGATCCCAGTTAACCATTCTTACACCCCTGTAAATGAGTCCTTTGTTGTAAAGATCAACAAAGACCTTAATAACTGAATCAGATCTCTTCTCATCCATTGTGAAAAGAGTACGGTCCCAGTCGCATGATGCTCCCAGTTTTTTGAGCTGTTCAAGGATAATGCCTCCGTGCTTGTGTGTCCATTCCCAGGCATAATCAAGAAATTTTTCCCTTGTCAGATCACGTTTCTCAATCCCCTCCGATTTAAGTTTGGCAACGACCTTTGCTTCAGTTGCTATTGAGGCATGATCGGTCCCCGGCACCCAGCATGCATTTTTCCCAAGCATTCGTGCCCTGCGGATAAGCACATCCTGGATGGTATTATTGAGCATGTGTCCCATATGCAGCACACCTGTCACATTAGGTGGCGGGATAACAATTGTATATGGTTCCCTGCCGTCAGGGGTGCTTTTAAAAAAGCCGTTCTTCATCCAGTAGCTGTACCATTTGTCTTCAGCTTTACCAGGTTCGTATTTCGAGGGAATCTCCATGATATTCGTGATATTATGGTAAGTTTGTTGGGGTGCAAAATTATAAAAATATGTCGGATTCAGCGAAATAAACATTTTGCCATCAGGAATTTTCCTAATTTTGCTCAGCGTATTCAAAAGACAATATAAGTTAAAGATGCCGACAATATCAGATAAAGGCCGGGTAATGCCGGCCTCCCCGATCAGAAAGCTTGTTGTATATTCCGAAGAAGCAAAGAGAAAAGGAATAAAGGTTTACCATCTTAATATAGGCCAGCCTGATATTCCGACTCCTGCCGTCGCCATCGATGCAGTAAGAAATCTAAACATTGATGTTCTTGAATACAGCCATTCGGCCGGGAATGAATCATACAGACGCAAACTGGCAGGGTTTTACCACGGTCTGGGGATAAATGTTAATTACAATGATATTCTGATTACCACAGGCGGATCAGAGGCTATTGTGTTTTCGCTGATGGCCTGCGTAAATCCGGGTGAAGAAGTAATCACGCCTGAGCCTTTTTATGCCAATTACAACGGATTCTCGGTGACGGCAGGCGTGAATATAGTACCTGTAACTTCATCAATTGATAATGATTTTGCCCTTCCCCCTGTTGAGGAAATCGAAAGGAAAATCACAAAAAAAACCAAGGGCATAATTATATGTAATCCTAATAACCCCACCGGTTATCTCTACTCACACCAGGAACTGTTAAGGATAAGGGAGATTGTGAAAAAACATGATCTCTTCCTTTTTGCCGATGAAGCTTACAGGGAATTCGTATATGATGGTGAAAAGCATATGTCGGCGATGCAGCTTGAAGGGATCGAACAGAATACAGTCCTTGTCGATTCAGTCTCTAAACGCTACAGTGAATGCGGGATAAGGATTGGAGCACTTGTCACCCGCAACAAAGAAGTTATTTCGACTGCCCTGAAGTTTGCCCAGGCAAGGCTTTCTCCTCCCGGGCTTGGCCAGATTGCTGCGGAAGCATCTATTGACACACCGCCCGATTATTTTATGAATGTCAATCGTGAATACACTGCACGGCGCGATTTCATGGTTGATGCCCTTAACAAAATGCCAGGGGTTTATTGCCCAAAACCAAGGGGGGCATTCTATACTGTGGCAAAGCTGCCGGTTGATGATTCAGAGAAATTTGCCCGCTGGCTTCTTGAAGAATTCAGTTATAAGGGGCAGACAGTAATGGTTGCTCCTGCATCAGGGTTTTATTCAACACCCGGGCTTGGCAGACATGAAGTAAGGATTGCCTACGTTCTTAAGACTGATGACCTCAGGAATGCGATGGAGACTCTTGCAGAAGCCCTGAAGGCATATCCGGGAAGGATCTGAAAAATAAAGGGATGAGGACAAACGCAATTAATTGTATAGCAGTTGACGATGAGCTTTCATCACTTAAAACAATAAGGGAGTATTGTTCGCACAGCCAGCTTACAAATCTGATCGGGACATTCACCAATCCGTATGAGGCCCTTCATACCCTTAATAACAGCCAGGTCGATCTGATTTTCATCGATATAGTGCTACCCCAGATTAAAGGAAATGAATTTCTGAAAACCCTGTATAATCCTCCGATGGTGATCTTCACGACAGCACACAGGGAACTGGCAATAGAAGGATTTGATGTTGATGCTGTTGATTATCTTATAAAGCCTGTGGGTTTTGAGAGGTTTTCGAAGGCTGTCAGCAAGGCGTATCAGCTTCTGAGGCTTAAAAACCATGTTCAGCCGGCACCGGAGGAAGCAACGGTACAGATGAACGACTTCCTTATGGTAAAGGTCGAATACACCACGATAAGGGTGGATCTCAATGAGATACTTTACATCGAAGGCCTTAAGGATTATGTGAAGATATATACCGAAGGGAAGCTTATTCTTACAAAGACCACGATGAAGAATATAATGGAGAAGCTGCCTACTTCATCGTTTTTCCGTGTTCATAAATCCTATATTGTTTCGGCCGGAAAGATCGATATGATCGAAAACAGCAGGATAGTGATAGGTACACAGAGGATCCCAATAGGCGAATCGTTCAGGTCGTCATTCTTTGAGATGGTGAACAGGTACCTGGTCTGAATGCTAATTGTAGCGTTTTTTGACGAACCACCAATCCTTGAATGAAAGGTCGAGGTGGAGGTTTACAAAATTCTCCCTTAATAATCCGTTTTTCAGGGAACCGGCCTGGCCAAGTTCAAGAGCGACATTAACCACACTTAACCATCCGTTAAGAGGGATCCCTGCACCTAAAGTAAGAGCTTTATAATTAAGAGGTGTATCGTCAATGGTAATATATGATTCCCTTAATTCTCCGCCGATCCTGAATAATTTCATCCGGGTGGTACCTCTGTTGACTCCAAGTGACGGAATCTCGAGGCCGAATGAATAACGGTTGCTGTTCCGGGTGTGAATATAATTATTCGAGAACTGAACATTTTCCCAGCTGCTTCTTTCAAAATCAATTCCGGCACTGAAGAAATTTTTTGAATAAGCTATTCCAATTCCGATATTCTGGGGAATTTCATATTTATAACTTCTTTTCCTGAGAGTTTCAACTTCATTTACCGTCTGGATTGTTGTTACATTCTGTGTTTTAAGCTTTTTCGAACTTCCGTATATCAGGCCAACGTTCAATCGTGTCTTATCAAAAACAAACCTGTAATTCAGACCAAAGTTGAAATCAAAATTTGATATATAAGTAATATCTTCAAGATAAAATGAATAAATATCGGAAGATTCAGCATGAGTGACGTTTCCGAAAAGATAGGCGGCGTTTACTCCGAGGGACAGGTTTTTGACCGGACGAACAGAAGCGCCAAGATAAACCTGATTTACACCTCCGTCACCGGAGAAGGTCTTTACGTATTGCTGGTTGGAACCTTCAATACTGCTGATGGTATTAATTTTATATCCGATAGAGCTGTAAGGCGAAAATCCAAAGCTTGCTGCCATCCATGGAGTTACACGAAATCCCATGAGAACATGCCTCAGGTTGGAATTGAAAAGTGCCTGGCTTTCTTTTTTTGTTGAGAATGATGTATACTTCCCGAAAATCCCAACCTCGAAGAACGAGACAAGGCTGTCAATTCCATTGTATGATGCCGGATTCATATAATTAACCGATTTCTCCGACATGAATCCAATTCCTGTTCCTCCCATGGCCATATTAGGTCCGGCACTGCTGCTCTCAAGTACCCCGAGTCCGAACATTGAATATGGCGACGAGGTACTCTGGGCTAATGCAGTAACGGACTGAATACCAAGAAATACAAGCAGAAAGACAGCAAATTTCCGTAAATAGCCCATAACCAAATCAGTAAGATAAATAATATAACCTAAGTTTTACAGGAGGCTTTTTACCTTCAAAAAGGATTCTGTCAAATGTCGAAGTATAACCATCAGTTGACAATCCAATATGCAGGCCACGTTTGGAATTAAAGTATTTTCTTCTCATCTCTCTTGTGAGATAAGAGGTTATGTCAAATGTGTACCGCGTGTCATCCCCAAGAATTTCATCAAGACTAAAAAAAGCGGTCAGGGCATTTCTGTCCTCATCAACAAGCTGTGATATTGAATAACCTTTTTCGTCCTTCAGGACGGAGTTCAGCCAGTTTATAGTGTCGGACTGGTAAATATAAAGCTTTTGCGGAAGGGGAAATTTCTCGAAGCTATACCTGACAGGTTCCAAAACTAATTCAGCTTTAAGTATCTTCCAGTTATTATCGAGAAAAATATCCTGAAGAGTGGGGAACTGCACTTTAGTTATCAGCCCGGTCAGACCCTGCATGTAGCTTTTATATTCTGTCTCCGAAGCCATTTTTTTATTTCCGCTGCTTTTAATACTGTTAAGAAGGGTCCCGCTGAAATCAGAATCTATATGATTAAACTGATTACCTGACGCTCCCATCGCAATAGTTATCTCCTTCTTTTCGGGCTCCTCAAGCCGGAGATGATAATAAATCTTAAGCTCAATCTTGTTTTCTGATGCGTCAAAGCCAATAATTGCATTATTTTCAGAACTCCCGGAAGTAACGACAAAACCTTTTAAGTAATCCATGAACCATTCTTCAGAAGTAACGTTTTCATCCCCGTCCCTTATTTTGTTAAATAAATCCAGACCCAGTTCATCGACCTTGAAACTTACGATGGTGTCAGTTTTGCTGTGAGGTTCAGGATAAAATTCAACAGTGCTTATTGGTTGAGAGTTATATTTAAAGGATCTGACATTATAGAGGTAAGCATTGCTTCCCTTGGAAATTTTCTCTGTAAGAGCATGAAGCTTAAGGGATACCGGAGAAAGGGTATCGCCAATACTATATCCGTTATAGCGGAGAATAAAAGCGGCCGAGTCATAAAAAGCCTTATCTTCAATATTCTGGAAGTTACTGAATCCAAGATCAAAATAAGTTTCACTCCGTATTGATCCGAAGATGTCATCGCTGTATTCTCCTACTAGGGCAACATCTGTCCCTGACGTCCGAAGCGAATCCTGAATTATCGTCGACAGATCCACCCTGAAAGTGTCAATAATTTTCAGTCTGGTCTGAGAATCAACAAAGTCCTTTCCGAGATCAAATTCCGATTGCTTTGTACATGAGCTGAAAAGAATAAGCGCGGCTATAAAAATAACCGGGAAAATGTAATATATCTTTGCAAATGAAAAAACTGGCTTTTTAATAATACCCACACGGATGCCCTTCATCACAGTCTCATTTTATGCAAATGAATACTAAAACAGGCTGTTAACAAAGTGTAATATGCCAAAAACACAAAAGAGTAGACAAAACGGCATTTTTTAAAGACTAAACTAATAACTGAACAGAAAGTCTTTATATGAGCGCATGCCTTGAGAAAGAATTAAGTTATATCGATAATTTTACCGATTTAGTCTACATTCTTGTGGCATATATCTACAAAGCTTTTAATTGAACTCTCCTTCAGATAGTTTTGTGTGATTTATTAACAAAATATGCAAAACATGACATACAAGGTGGTTAAGAACTGGATCAAAGTTATGGTTTTAATCCTGTCCGTACCTTTGTTCCTTTCCTGCAAGGGTAATGATGATGAGGAACTTGTCGGCAACTGGGTTGAATTATCTGACTTTGACGGGTTGCCACGTGCCGATGCTGTTGGCTTTTCAATAGGCACCAAGGGTTACATCGGAACGGGGTATGACGGGGATGAGTGGCATACCGATTTCTGGGAATACGATCCGGCCAGGAACTCATGGACACAAAAGGCTGATTTTCCAGGCTCTGCCAGAGGAATGGCTGTCGGGTTCGGAACCGATACAAAAGGGTATGTCGGTACCGGATGGGACGGAAAGAACAGGCTTAAGGATTTTTATGAGTACAACCCTTCTTCTAATTTATGGGCCAGAAAAGCCGACTTCGCAGGTTCGGCACGGCGCATGGCTGTTGCAATGGCGATTAATAACAAAGGATATGTGGGTACCGGCGACAGTGTATATTATTTAAAGGATTTCTGGGAATATGATCCGGCCGGCGACATCTGGACAAAAAAATCGAGTATTGGCGGCAGCAAAAGAAGGGATGCAGCCTGCTTTGTAATTGGAAATAAAGGTTATGTTACAACCGGTATTGACAACGGAGCCCCTCAGACTGACCTTTGGGAATATGATCCGTCGGGTGACACATGGACAAAGAAAAGAGCCATATCAAATGTATCAGATGAAACTTATGATGACGACTATACAACAATCTCCGGAGTCGGGAAAGTTGGCTTCACAATTAATGGGAAAGGATATCTTGCAACGGGCGGAACTTCAGTGAGCCAGGACGTGTGGGAATATAATCCGACTACCGATCTGTGGGCAGAAAAAACCAGTTTCGAGGGATCTCCCAGAATAGATGCCGTAGGTTTTGCAATCGGAAATCGCGGTTATGTTGTTACAGGCAAGAGTTCAGGTTCATATTTTGATGACATCTGGGGATTTGATCCGGATGCCGAATTGAATGAAGAAGACTGACACAAGGATTTTCATAGCTTCTGCCCTCTTTTTAATGATAGTTGCGATTGCAATAACCTTCATTAAGAGAGGGCATTCTTTTGAGCTTCAGGTTTTCCCTTCCAACGGAGGATGGGGTTATGACATACTGAAGAATGACAAAATTTATATCCATCAGCCATATATCCCTGCAGTTGAAGGTGAGAACCCTTTCCGCGACAGGGAATCGGCACGGGAAACGGGAAGGCTTGTAATTAGCAAAATCCGTAAACGCGAAATCCCTTCCGTTTCAAGAGAAGAAATCGAAAAGATACTCAGCGATCGGTAAGATAATCCACTATAACCTTAGGTCTCTGATTTTTAAGAACTTACACAGAGAGACACAGAGAAAACACAGAGTTACACAGAGTTAATGGATTTTCTCTGTGTAACTCTGTGGCTCTCTGTGAAACTCTGTGAAATTAACAGTTCATTATCTTGATTTTCTGCTAATTATAATTTGCAGAAGCTTTGCCGTTAAGTTTTTATTTGTAAAGCAGGTATTTAGCACGTATGGCTCCGAATTTATCAAGCCCTTCCTTCCATGATGCCTTTATCTCTTCCGCTGTCATCCCTTTCTGAATCTGTTCCCGCAATACCGGCCCCGAAGCAAGAACATCAAAGTAGGGAATAAAGAATGTTTTCTTATCGGGATAATCCCTGTAAGCGCTCAGCAGCCATTCGAGGTTTATCGCAGACGAAGGCACAATATTATCAGCCAGTGCATTACTCAGGTCGGTACCAAAACAAAGCTGTCCCAGCAAAGGAGGATTCTTGGCCCCCGGAACGCTTTCGGGAGTAAAGCTGAATCCATTGTCGGGCAGCTGTGGCGATCCGAAAACCTGGAAAGGATATGGCGTCCCCCTTCCAAGAGAAATGTTTGTTCCCTCGAACCAGCATGTCGAAGGATACAGGTAAACCGAATTCTGGTTTGGAAGGTTCGGTGATGGCCTGACAGGAAGTTCATAAAGGGTGTTATGGTCATAGTTCCGGCACTTAATGACCTCAAGGTCGCAAACAGCCTTATTTTTAAGCCAGCCCTCCCCGTTCAGCATCATTGCATATTCGCCGGGAGTCATCCCGTGTACGACAGGTACAGGATCCATACCGACAAACGATCTGTAGCTGGTATCGGCAATATTACCGTCGAAATAAAAACCATTGGGATTCGGCCTGTCGAGAACTACGCATTTTACTCCGTTTTCGGCACATGCTTCAAGCACATAATGAAGGGTTGAAATGTATGTATAGAATCTTACGCCAACATCCTGTATATCAAATAACACAATGTCGATCCCGTTAAGATCTTCAGAGGTCGGTTTCTGATGCGATCCATAGAGGCTGAGAATCCTTAATCCTGTAACAGGGTCTTTTCCGTCGGAAATAAGGTCGCCTGCATCGGCAAGATCACGGAACCCATGTTCGGGTGCGAATATTGCACTTATTTTAACGCCTGATTTTAAAAGGGTATCAACAAGATGTGTCTTTCCGACAGTCGAGGTCTGATTGGCTACTATTGCAACGGCCTTACCCTCCAGAAGAGGGAGGTAGGTTTCAATCTGCCAGGCGCCGGGAATAACCTTTTTTTCAGGCGCAGCATTAGTGCATGAAACAGCTGAGAGAGTCAAAAAAAATGATGTTAAAATCAAAAGCTTGCTTTTCATTCCAATAATATTTGTAATGTAAATCTATGATATTTTATTGTAAGAATTTAGCAGCGATGCTGATTGCCGGAGAATTTGTAAATTTGGCTCCACACTTATTTAAATGAACCTACCCTATTTTATTGCCGGCAGGCTAATAAAAGGCAGACGGGAAGGCACATCCTTCTCCAGGCCGATAAATATTATCGCAATAGTGGCAATTGCAATGGGGCTTGCCGTAATGATAATCGCGGTGTCTGTCCTTACCGGGTTCAAACAACAGATAAGGGACAAAATAGTAGGATTCGGATCGAACATACAGATACTGAATTTCGATTCAAACTATTCGCTTGAAACAATCCCGATAAGCAGCAACCAGGAATTCGTCCCTGAAATTAATAAGATAGAAGGGATAAAACATATACAGGTCTTTGCCACCAAGGCAGGAATTATAAAGACCGCTAATGCCATTCAGGGGGTAGTACTGAAAGGTGTTGGCAGTGATTTTGACTGGGACTTTTTTAAAAGCAATATGATTGAGGGCGCTGTATTTACAGTGACCGATACAGGGCGCACCAACCAGGTGATTATTTCGAAAAAGATTTCTGAAATGCTTGGGCTTAAGACCGGTGATTCGTTTGCAATGTATTTTGTACAGGATCCTCCGAGAAGCCGGAAATTTACGATAAGCGGTATTTATGAAACCAGCCTTGAGGAGTTCGACAAGATGTATGTGTTCTGTGACATAAGTCACATAAGACGTCTGAACGGATGGGGCGATGATCAGGTAAGCGGATTCGAGATCTTCATAAACGACTTCGACAGGCTAGATGATATGTTTCAGGCTGTAAGGGATGCCGTGGGATACAGGTTGGTTGAAAATGAAACACAGTTCAAGGTAACAAGTATCAGGATGAGATACCCCCAGATATTCGACTGGCTTAACTTCCAGGATATGAACGTTCTGATTATTATCACCCTTATGCTTCTCGTTGCAGGATTCAATATGATCTCCGGACTTCTTATCCTCATCCTTGAAAAAACAAATATGATCGGGATACTCAAAGCCCTGGGAACCGAGAATAAAACCATACGCAGGATCTTCCTGTACCAGGCGGTATATCTAATTGGAAAAGGATTGATCTGGGGAAATGTGGTCGGACTTGGACTTGCGTTTCTTCAGTTGAAAACCGGCCTTATCACCCTCGATCCCACTTCTTATTATATAAAGACTGTTCCGGTAAATCTCGACCTGGTACACATCCTTCTGCTTAATTCAGGCACAATACTGGCTATAATACTCATGCTTATAGTGCCTTCACAGCTTGTAAGCCGCATAACCCCGGTGAAAGCTATCCGTTACGATTAAAAGCAAAGACAGAATGTTGTCTCCTTTCCCGGTATTGACCTCACTTTCAGGCTTCCACCGTGCATCCTCATTATCTGCCTCGAAACGCTGAGGCCTATACCTGATCCGTTCTCGCGCGTAGTGAAAAACGGGACGAAAATTTTATCAATATTCTCCGGTGGTATTCCGGGACCATTGTCGGTGACACATATCTCCGGCCTGGCATCCTGATTTAATGAAGCTGAAATGACTATTTTCCCGTTCATGGCCCCGTCGTTCGCTTCAAAGGCGTTTTTAAGCAGATTGATAAGCACCTGGGAAATAAGATTCTGGTCGGCGATTATCTCGAGGCAGGGATCAGCAATTAAAAACTCAAGTGATATGTTGTCGCTTTTCATCATTGAATTGAAAAGCACTCCGAGTCTCTCAAAGAGCTGCGAAACCCGGAAGTTGTGTTTCTGGGGCTCAGGGATCCTTGTAAGCTGCCGGTACGATTCAACAAATGCCAGAAGTCCCTTCCCCTGATCCTTTATGACATTTAGACCCTTAAGGGTTGTGGAAATAGTATCAGAAGTTATCCTGTCGGGGGTAACCGGTTCCCCTTCCATGGTGTAAATGCCTGTGAGACTCTCGGACAATGACGTGATAGGGGTAATGGAATTCATTATCTCATGCATAAGGATCCTGATCAGTTTCATCCACGATTCCAGCTCCTTCTCATCAAGCTCATTCTTAATATCCTGAACCGACACTATCATAAGCTCATCATCTCTCGAACTGAATCCTGCTGCTTTAAGTGACAGCTGGATCTCTCCTCTTTCAGTCCTTAATGGTACCAGTCTCCGTTCGGATGGTTTAAGGTTCGAAATTGCCTGGTACAATATCCTGTCGATCCTTTCTATCTGACTCAGATGAGTCAGCACCTCAGCTCCGATAAGGTTCCTTGCGGAGGTATTTGAGTGAACAACGAATCCCTTTCTGTCGAAGGTTATTATCCCTATCGCAAGATGCCCGATCAGGGTTTTGAAGTATTGTTCCTGGTTCCTGTTCTCTATCTTAAGATCCTGTATCTGCCTGTTGACATTGTTCATGCTCCTGTAAATTTCCCTTACAGTAAGGTTTTTTTCCACCACAGGGAAGCTCAGGTTTGAATCGTCGTTCCTGACCGAGTCGAAAAAGTATCTGATCTTCCGGTTTACTGAGTTAAGGTAAGCTATAATGTTCACTGCCGATATTGTCAGTACAAGAATACACAGGATTATCAGTCGCACCGATTTGCCGGAGGCAACTGCCCAGCCCGTAAATAAAGACAGTACGATAATAAATATAACCCTGATAACCAGATTAATATACAGATTCTTACTTATCATTCCGTTGTTTTTTCATTCTGTTGTAAAGTGTTTGTCTTGTAATACCGAGCTGGTCGGCTGCAGCAGTAAAATTTCCATTGTTGCTGTCAAGGGCCTGCTGTATCATGTGCCGTTCCATCTCCTCGAGGGTTGTAAAGGAGCCTGCGCCGGTAAAGGTCGATGACGGCTTGAGATACAGATCCTCGGGTTTCAGAATTGATGAATCGCTCAGGATGACTGCCTTTTCTATTGTATGTTCAAGTTCCCTGACATTTCCGGGCCATGAATAATTCATCATTTTGTCGGCAGCCTGCCTGTTGAGCCTGAGATCGGGTTTCTTGTATTTATATGTATATTTCTTCAGAAAATATTCGGCAAGGATAATAATATCATTTCCACGTTCGCGCAGAGGAGGAAGCTCTACCTGTATTGTATTAATACGGTATAGAAGGTCTTCCCTGAATAATCCGTCGCGTACCATGGTGTCGTGATTCCTATTAGTGGCACAGACAAGTCTTATATCAACAGGAATGACCTGGTTTGAACCGATACGCGTTATCTGACGGTTCTCGATAGCCGATAATATCTTTGACTGCAGATGCAATGACAGGTTGCCTATCTCATCGAGGAAAAGCGTTCCTTTGTCAGCGGTTTCAAATTTGCCCTGACGATTTTCGTGGGCGTCGGTGAAAGCCCCTTTTACATGACCGAACAGCTCGCTTTCGAACAAAGTCTCGCTCAAAGATCCAACATCCACGCTTACAAGCGCTTCGGCCGACCGCGACGACAGCCGGTGTATCTCCCTTGCAATGAGCTCTTTCCCGGTTCCGTTTTCACCTGTTATCAAAACGTTAGCATCGGTCTTTGCTACTTTTCTTACAAGATTCAGAACTGCATTGAGTTGAGGCGACGAGCCAATTATGTATTTCTGGTCGCGGATAAGTTCCTTCTTAAGCCCGTACTCCAGTTCCCTGAGATGTTTTACCTCCTTCTTTGAAAGGTTCAGTTCCAGGGCAAGTTTCAGGGTAGCAATAAGCTTTTCATTATCCCATGGCTTCAGAACAAAATCGGTGGCTCCGGCTTTGAGGGCCTTTACGGCAGTCTCAATGTCCCCATATGCAGTTATCATTACGACTGATATATCAGGATTTATTTCCCTTATCTTCCCCAGCCAGAATATCCCCTCATTGCCTGTATTTACCCCGGCCCTGAAATTCATGTCCAGCATAACAATGTTGTAATCTGCCTTCCTGAGTTCCGACTGTATATGTTCAGGCGAGGTCAATGATGTAACCTCTCCGAATACAGGCCTGAGAAGGATTTCCAATGCACTCAGTATATTCCGGTTATCATCAACAATAAGAATGCTGCCGTTGCGTGAAGCCATAATCGTGTTATTCAATTTGATGATCAAGATATTTCAAAAAAATATCCATGTCAATTAAATGTAAAATAATTTTACATAAAAATGTAAAAATAATTCACAGATCTTTATCTTCGGGTTGAGTATATCGCTGACATATAAAATCTTGCGTTTCTGGCATCATTATGGCGGAGATTAAAAAAAAGTAATTATGATAATTCCCGACATTAAATCAGCTATTAGGAACATTGCAAGGAACAGGGTCACATCAGTTATAAGTATTCTCGGCCTGGGCATAGGAATTGGCTGCATTCTGGCGCTGATGGCGCTTATAGTTCATGAAAAATCGTTTGACAGATTCATCCCGGATTACAGGAATGTGTACAGGGTAATACGCGGAACTTCGGCGAACACGCAATTTCCTCTTGCTGAAAGCATGGCAAATGATTTTCCCGAGGTCTTGGATTATTTCAGGTATTACCAGGCAAATTCGCTCCAGATGAAAAGTGCTGACCAGGGGATTGTAAGGGTAAATAATTTTTATTTTGCCGATCCTTCGATATTCAGGATTCTGGGGATAAAATTCCTCAACGGATCGCCTGCCACAACAATCAGCGAGGTCGCTGTTTCGGCTGAAATGGCGGTGAAATATTTTGGAACCGAAAATGCCACAGGGAAGGTGCTGATCATAAAATTCACAAATGAGTTTATCCCGCTTTCAATCTCAGGAGTATATAAAAACTTCCCTTCAAATTCGACGCTCAATCCTTTATTTATTGCCGAAGTAAAGCTATCTGAAAAGATGTTTCGTCAGTTTCAGAGATCTCTTGGTGCGTTTGGCAGTGAAACAAACAATCAGTTCGGATGGAGGTACACTGAGTTCATCTCATATGTTCAGCTTCAAAATAATGCTGACCCTGCAGCGCTGGCTAAAAAAATGGACAAATTCAGGGGATTGGCTGCCAATGAGAAAAAGGATGAAGTTCCCTTCAGCCTTCAGCCGGTTTCTGAGATATATCTTGGCTCGGGGGATATAGATGGGGGCTTTTTTGTCAGAAAAGGTAATCCTGAAGAGTTATTGTATTATGAGATCATCTCCATTCTGATCTTCATAATTGCCACTGCAAATTATATCCTCCTTTCGAGGGCATCTGTTGCAGAGAGGATGCGTGAATTCGGCACAAGAAAAGTGTTCGGCGCATCCGGAGGAAAGATTGTAAACATGGTGAGTCTCGAGTCGCTTTTAATTGTAATACTCAGCCTTATACCTGCCTCATTCATAATTGACTTCGGAACGGAATTCATAAACACAACTCTTGGCAAAACGCTTACTACCAATATTTTCCTTAACCCGAAACTGATAGCTCTAATAATTATTGTTATTATGTTAACAGTGACGCTTTCAGGCTGGCTGATAGGATTAAGATATTCGAGGGTATCGGCGTTGAACCTTCTTTATGGAAAGAACCGGCTGAAAAACAATTCATTCAGGTGGAACTATGCTTTCCTTGTCCTCCATTTTACGATTTTCCTGATACTGGTTTCAGGGGTGCTGGCAATTTCGAAACAAATAAAATATTCGCTTACAGCTTACACCGGAATAAATCCGGGAAATGTCCTTGTCGTTGATCTGAATTCCGATGAACTGAAGAAGAGCTTTACTTCAATCTGTGATGAGATAAAGTCGATACCAGGAGTAGAAAATGCAGCAGGAGGCAGTTTCATCCCTCCCTTCGGTAATTATCTGCCGATAAACCTGGCATCTGCTGATGGTACTAAAGTAAGGTTCGATGGACTTATAATGGGTGAAGGATTGCCGGAGCTTCTGGGAATGGAGATTGTTGACGGTTCATCTTTTGGTCCATATAAACAGGGAGTAATGGAAGTGCTTATAAATGAGTCGTCGGCCTCCCTCCAT
>Ga0116170_10001512_pt1 | contig 23392 bp, 19 predicted proteins | sample AD_JPNHW1_MetaG_FD_89797 | JGI IMG/M metagenome (GOLD analysis project Ga0116170, IMG submission 89797) | Active sludge microbial communities of municipal wastewater-treating anaerobic digesters from Japan - AD_JPNHW1_MetaG | ecosystem: Engineered > Bioreactor > Anaerobic > Digestate | place... | reverse complement strand
ACCATTGAGGAGCTCTTTGATGACAAGGAGAAAGAGATAATGACGGTTTAATTATGATACTCTTAATTTTTATTTTGTGTTTCGGTTTTCTTATTATGGCTCATGAATTTGGCCATTTTCTAGCAGCCAAAAAAAATGGGGTCAAGGTGGAGGAATTTGGTATTGGTTTTCCTCCCAAAATATTCGGCAAAAAAATTGGTGAGACAGTTTACTCTGTTAATGCCATTCCTATCGGAGGTTTTGTGCGTATTCTAGGAGAAGAAGGGGAAGCTCGCGAAAATAATCGTAGTTTCGCCGCTAAAGGCCTTGGGCAAAAAATAAGCATTCTCGTTGCTGGGGTGGGCGTAAACCTATTAGTGGCCGGATTAATTTTTTCCCTTCTTTTTGCCGTTGGTTTTCCCATGGATGTTTCGAACGAAACTTTACTCCCTGGCCAAAAGGCAGAAATCGTTATTACTAGCATAGAAAAAAAGTCTCCCGCCCAAATAGCTGGATTGAAAGTGGGTGATGTTATTTGGAAGGTAAGTAATGCTAAGGGGCAAGAATTTGTTCCCGAGCGAATAACTGATTTCCAGACGATTGTGAAAGAAAACGCAACTTCTAATTTAGATTTAATTATTCGAAGGGGCAGCGAAATTGTAACTGTTAAAGTTAGCCCCAGGATTAATCATGCCGAGGATGTTGGTCCTATCGGAGTGTCTTTAATGGAGCTAGCTTATTACAGATATCCATTTTTGAGAGCTATTGGGGAGGGATTTAAACATGTGGCAGTTTTAAGCCAAGAAATGATTGTGGGTTTGGTTCAGGCCTTAAAAGATTGGTTTGTCAAAAAGGTGACTCCTCAAGTTACGGGGCCAATCGGAATAGCTTCATTAAGTATCCAAATGGCTCATATAGGTTGGCGTTACTTCTTTAACTTTTTAGCCTTCTTATCTACTAACCTAGCTATTGTGAATATTCTGCCTTTGCCAGCATTAGATGGGGGGCGCGTGGTTCTGGCTATAGTGGAAAAGATAAGAAAAGAGCCTTTGTCCCTAAAGGTTGTGGAAGCGATTAATGGGATTGGCATGCTTTTATTGTTGGGTCTTTCTTTGGTTATTGCCCTTAAAGATATAATCCATCTGCATTTGTTCTCATTCCTTATAAAATAAATACAATTTTAAAATATTCTTATGCCTAAAGATTCTCAGCCCGATTCTTCTGTCAAAAAAACTTCTTTTTTCCATTGGCCTGAAAATTGGTTCATAGACGTAGCCATAGATTTGGGCACCACCAAAACTCTCATTGCTTCAAAAGAGGGTAAAATAGAAATTCAAGAGTCTTCGGTTGCTGCCGTAAACGTAAAAACCGGTCAGATTCTTGCTATTGGCAACGAGGCTTACCTTATGTTGGGTAAAACTCCGGGACATATTTCTGCCGTCAGACCTTTAAATGGGGGAGTGATTTCTGACTTTGAGATTACCGAGAAAATGCTTAAAGCCTTTTTTAGCAAGTTAGCTTTGCAGAAAAGTGATGGTTTAAATTTTTTAACTTTTAGGAGAATCCGGGCCGTTATTAACATTCCTTGTGGAGGAACTGAAGTAGAAAAAAAGGCCGTAGAAGATGTGGGCCGAAATGCTGGTGCCCATGAAGTAAAATTGGTCGAATCGCCAATTGCTATAGCGATTGCGGCAGGTGTTCCTGTTTTAGAGCCAGGTGGTAATTTAGTGGTAAATATTGGTGGTGGTGTTACCGAAGCGGCAGTTATTTCGTTAGGAGGAGTAGTGGTATTTCGTAGCGTGAGAGTAGCCGGGGATAAATTAAATAGCGATATTATTCAATATGTTCGCGACAAATTCAAAATGGCTATTGGGGAAGCGACCGCTGAAGAGATAAAATTGGCTATTGGTTCCGCTATTGAAACCGGTACTCGTCAGAGTATGCCCATTAAAGGTAGAGATCTAACATGCGGCTTGCCCAAGGAAGTTAAAATTACCGATGATGATGTGAGGGTAGCTATTAGCGGTTCTTTACAGACTATTATAAAAAGCATCAAAAGTACGATAGAAAGCACCCCGTCCGAATTGGTGGCTGATGTTATGGATAAGGGCATTATCTTGGCTGGTGGGGGAAGCTTGCTTAATGGTTTAGATAAACTCATAGCAGCTGAAACAGATTTGCCGGTTCACTTGATAGAAGACCCCACTTTGGCGGTGATTAAGGGAATGGTGCGGATTATAAACAATCGGCACGGCTTAAATACTGTTTTGATAGATATTAACGAAGCAGACTCTAAAATAAATTATTAAGCCCATGAGCGCCCAAAGAAAGAAATTACAACTAGCTATTATTGTTTTGATCTTATTGTCTCTGCTTTTGATGTGGAAACCGGTAAGACTATTTTTAGATAGGCATTTAGTAAGCGCTAATTTATTTGTTTCTTCCTTAAATGGCCAATATACTTGGTTTTACAATCTTTTCCATTTGATCGCTTTTACTAACGATTACAACAATGTAAAAATACAAAACAAGAATTTAGTGGTTAACTATGTCCAGAACAACCTGGCTGGTTTGTCTCATAACAGCGCCGAAATTAATGGATTGGAAGCGAGGATTCTGAAAAGCGATATTACCAATACTGGCAATTATTTCTGGATCAATAAAGGCGCCAATGACGGTCTGCAAGTAGGAATGAATGTGGTGGGCGAAATTAACAACGCTCTCGGGGTAATAGACAGCGTTTATTCCCATAGCGCCTTGGTGAAAAACCTTTTGAGTCCCAAAACCAAGATTAGTGTTGTAGACCTTCGGTCTAAATCTTTGGGAGTAGCCACCGTTAACGCGCAAGGGAAATTCTATTTGGATTATTTGCAACTAAAAAGCGATGTTCAAATTAATGATATTTTGGTCTCTACGGCAGACAATAGAGAATATTTAGCAGGGTTAATTATTGGCAAGGTAGCGCAGGCCGATACCATCAATCAAACTTATTATCTGGAGCCATTAATGAATTTAAACGACGCCTTGATGGTTAAGGTTCTTATGCAACCTAGCCAGAACTAATTATGTCTATACGAGCAAAGGTTTTATTATTTGTGATTGGCTGGGCTGTTATTTTAGGCGGGATTTTGATTAATCATAGCTTGGTAGGCCTGACGGGTTTTTACTATTGGCCCACTGTCAGTCTTATTGCCTATTTAGTTGTCTTATGTTTTGGTTTGGGGGAACGAGATTTGATTTTTCCTGTGGTTTTCCTGATGATGGTCCCCCTAACCATATTTTTAGATACCTGGTTGGGGGCAGCTGCTTTTGGTTATTATGCCATCGGTTTCTTGCTAGGGAATTTATTTATTTTAGAAAGTTTAGTTTTAGCCAACATTAAAACTGTGCCTACACAACTAATTGATATTTTTATTTTTTTGAGTTGTTTTTGGATTGTTGGTCCGTTTCTCTTTACAAATTTTATTAACCCGTTAATTTCCAATTATAATTTTATTACCGCCTGTATACACCTTGTGGTAGACTTTAGTTGTTGTTTCATTGTCATAAAATTAATTAAACCCTCTTGGGGAAGAAATGTTTAAGCGGCGAGAGAAAAATTACTATCAGCTGGAACCGGAAGAAATTTTGATGGACAAAATGGCAGCTAATTCTACTGATGTTTCGGATAATTTTGAACACTTAGAGGCTGATATTAGTCGTAAACCTATTTTGTTGTTAAGGTTCTTAGTTTTGGGAGTTTGTATAGTGTATGGTTTTCTAGCTTTCAAAAGTCAAGTTTTGAAGTCTAGCATCTTTGAAAATTTGGCTTTAGGAAATGCCACTCGCTATAAAATAATCAATGCGCCTAGGGGGATAATTTATGACCGCTATGGCACCAAATTAGCTGATAACATTAAATCTTATAGTTTAATGCTTATGCCAGCAGATTTACCTACAGATGCTACGGCTAAATCAAATCTTTTTACCCAAGTCAATACCTTTTTCAATTTAGCTAAGGAAGACAGTTGGTGGGACACCAAGGTAGTAAAAAGTAAAAGCATTGACCCCATTATTTTAAAAAATAATTTAAGCCAGGAAGAAATACAAAAATTTGAGCCAATTTCTAACAATTTTCCTGGTTTTTCCATAGTACCCAGTTGGTCTCGCTCTTATTCTGGTGGTGAAGCCGATGCTACTGTTTTAGGTTATGTGGGGAAAATTACTCCCAAGGAAGTGGACGAATATAGTCATTATCCCTTATCAGATTTGGTAGGGAAAATGGGATTGGAAAAATCCTATGAGAATTATTTACATGGTGTTTCTGGCAAAGAATATTATCAAGTAGACGCTCGTCAAAAGACATTGCAGCCAATTGGAGAGAAAAAACCTCAAAATGGCTCTGATTTGGTTCTTACTATTGATAGTGAACTACAGAATTACTTGTATACGTCGCTTAAGGAGTCTACGATTAATTTGGGAGTTAAAAAAGCAGTCGGTATTGCCATGAATCCCAAAAATGGAGAAGTTTTAGCCATGGTAAGTTTGCCCAGTTTCGATAGCAATATTTTCAGCCAAGGCGGTAGTGCCAGTGTTATTCAAAGTATTTTTCAAGACGCTAATCATCCTATGTTTAATAGGGCAATTAGCGGCCTCTACTCTCCCGGTTCCACCATTAAGCCGCTGATGGCTATGGCTGTTTTGAATGAAAAAATTATTCCGCCTCAAGACAATATAATAGATAAAGGCAGAGTAGTAATTCCCAATCCCTACGACCCTAGTAAAGAAAGTGTATTTAGAGATTGGAAGTTAGATGGTCATGGATTAGTGAATTTAAGAAAAGCTTTAGCCGTTTCTTGCAATACTTATTTTTATACTGTTGGCGGTGGTTATGGCAGTGTTACTGGCTTAGGCAAAGATAGAATAAAGCAGTATTGGCAATTATTTAGACTGGATAAATTGACCGGGATTGATTTGCCGGGGGAAAGCACCGGTGTTTTAGCCGATGAGGCTTTGCTTAGTAAAACTCGCCCCAATGACCCGGTTTGGCATCTCGGTGATACTTATAATATCAGTATAGGCCAGGGAGATTTGCAGGTAACGCCCTTGGCTTTATTGTCTTATATCTCAGCCATAGCCGAGAATGGTAATTTTTGGCAGCCGCATTTAGTGAAACAAATAAAAAATGGCGAAGACGTCATAAAAACCCAAGACCCTCAATTAACTACAAAATTAAATTTACCTGAAAATTATTTTCACATTGTTCAAGATGGAATGCGCGCAGTGGTAACTGAGGGTTCAGCGGTTTCCCTAAATAATTTAGGAATTTCTTTGGCAGGTAAAACGGGGACACCCCAAGTCTCTGGCGGACAAAAAATTAATGCCTTATTTGTCGCTTATGCTCCCTATGAAGACCCACAAATTGCGGTTCTTGTTTTGTTTGAAGGTCCTAAGGAGGGCTCAGCCGTAGCTATTCCTGTGGTGGGGAAAGTACTGGACTGGTGGAATCAAAACCGTTATGCCAAAGGTCTCTAATTTGTAAAATCAAAAAGTTTGACTTTTGACCTAAGTTTTGTATAATGAAGCATAATAAATTTTGAGGAATATATATCTTTGTATATATTTTTTTATTGCTTTAACTAAATTTTATGGCACTGGAACCGTATTACGTTACTGATGAAGCCTACAAAAAGATGAAGGTTGAGTACGAAGAACTAATCAAGCATAAACGTCCAGAATTAGCGAGAAGGATTCAGGAGGCCAAAGAACTGGGCGATCTTTCTGAAAATTCTGAGTATGAAGAAGCGCGTACCGCTCAATCTTTTTTGGAGGGTAGAATTGAGGAATTGAGCGACCTTATTAGAAGGGCGACCCCTATTCGAAACCATCGGCTAGACATAATAACGGTGGGCGCTACTGTAGACGTTGAGGATATGACCAAAAAAGATAAAAAAACATTTATGATAGTAGGCGTAGAAGAGGCCGATCCTTTGACTGGCAAAATTTCTAATGTTTCTCCTCTGGGGAAGTTACTTTTAGGGAAAAGTGAGGGGGCTGTTGTCAAATTAAAAACGCCCAAAGGAGAAACTACTTATAAGATTCTTAAAATAAAATAGCCTCAAAACAGGGTTTGTTACCCTGTTTTTAGTTGAGACGGCTTCGTATTTATGGTATACTCGAGGAGGTATTGTAACTAAAGGTGGAAAAATTCAAATTTTTAAACTTTAATTTTTGTCCTATGCCCCTAGAAGATTTAAGGCAAACTAGAATCTCTAAAGTCACTGATTTAAGAAAAAACAATATTGACCCCTATCCGGCTATTTCCCATAGACAGTTCGATTTATCCCAAGTCAGTGAGCGATTTGATGAATTAGAAAAATCTGCCACTACGATCATTACTGCTGGAAGAATTTTTTCGATTCGACCACATGGAAAGCTCGTTTTTATGGACCTTAAAGATGAAAAAGGGGAGTTACAATTGCTTCTCAAGGCAGATGAAATAGGCGAGGAGAAGCTAAAATTTTGGCTAGACCATTTAGATATAGGCGATTATGTAGAAATAGAGGGAACCGTTTTTATAACTAAAGTGGGTGAAAAAACCATTCTCGCCAAAACAGTTACTCTTTTAACGAAAGCGATACGACCATTACCTACTCAGTGGTATGGCTTAAAGGACACGGAAACACTCCTCAGGAAAAGGTATTTAGATTTGATTATGAATAAGGAGACCAGAGAATTGTTTTATAAGAAAACTATTTTTTGGGATGCTATCAGAGAGTTTCTCAAGAAAGATAATTTTTTAGAAGTAGAAACGCCTGTTTTAGAAAGTATCCCTGGCGGCGCCGACGCAGAGCCATTTATGACGCATTACAATGCTTTAAATAAGGATTTCTATTTAAGGATATCCTTGGAGCTAGCGCTTAAGAGATTGATTGTTGGCGGATTTGAAAGGGTTTTTGAAATTGGCAGAGTTTTCAGAAATGAGGGTATCGATGCGCAACACTTGCAGGACTATACTCAGATGGAATTTTATTGGTCTTATGCTGACTACAATAAACTGATGGTTTTTATCGAGGAGATGTATAAGTTTGTAGTGGAGAGGGTTATGGGTAGTTTAGTAACAACCTACAATGGTATAAATATCGATTGGTCTAAACCCTGGCCCAAAGTGGATTATTACGAATTATTTAAGGAGAAGGCTGGCTTAGACCTTAAAATTGCCACCGATACAGATTTATATAATAAAGCTAGCGCATTAAAACTTAATCCTGCCTCCAATTTGGGCAAAGGAAGGTTAATCGATTTAATCTATAAAAAAGTTTGTCGTCCTTCCTTAATCCAACCCTGTTTTTTAATTAACCACCCCATTGAAGTTTCTCCTTTAGCCAAATCATTTTTTGATGACCATAATAGGACCCAAAGATTTCAGGTATTAGTGGCTGGGGCCGAATTAGGCAATGGGTTTTCGGAACTTAATGACCCCTTAGACCAGAGAGCTAGATTTGAAGAACAAATGAAACTAAGGGAAAGCGGGGATAAAGAAGCTCAAATGATAGATGAAGATTTCATAGAAGCGCTTGAATACGGAATGCCACCTACGGCTGGTTTTGGTTTATCAGAAAGGTTTTTTTCCTTTATTGTTGATAGGCCAGTGAGGGAAACAGTGTTCTTTCCTGCCACCAAGAATAATGATTAGACTGTATTGACAGTCTTGTTTGCTAGTGGTTTAATACAACAGGATCAGTTTCCCTAGTCCTTTTAAAACGATAACCGTGGCAAGTATTTATAGTTGTTTTAACTACAAGTATTTGTCACAGTTTCTAAACTAGCTCTATATATCATACCTACTTACAAATGCGAGGATTAAACGCATGCGGGAGATAATCATGTCTTCTGCCAAAAATGGTAATTCTCTAGTTTGGTGACTAACATTCGTCGTAGGACGTTTTTAAGAATGACCATTCTCGTTATGAGAATGGGGGGTCGTAGCTGCTAAGCAGCTAAATCAGAGGAGGAATAATATGCTGCCTATATGTGATTTTGACAAAGAGTTGTCTTCATGCGCAGAGGAACAAGATTCGGAGAACAAGCGACTGTTAAATGGCAATAATTTGATGGTATCCTTTGACGAGCAGATGGACCGGGAATTGCAGAAAGAACGACTATGTCTTCGCGATCTAATAGTTACCATTTGTGTAATTGCGCTCCTTATTGACATCTGGCCAATAGCATTGAGACCCGCGATGATGTCTTTTTTCTCCTGGGCTGGTAATTGGGGATACCTTTCCCTCTGGAAGAGGTATGAGCAATACTGAAAGGTTATTTTTACGGGCGCCTTCGCATGTGAGGGCGCTCTTTTTTATTTGTCTCGAAAGCATTTTTGCTATATAATAGGGCATATCGTAACTAAAAGAAATTATATGCTGGATATAAAATACATTCACAATAACCAGGAGCTGCTTAAACAAAAACTTATTGATAAGGGCAGCGACGCTTCTCTTATAGACCAGGTTATAGAAGCGGATGACAATCGCAAAGAATTGGTTACCCAAATAGATAATTTAAGGCATCAGAAATCGCTCATAGAAGAGAAAATGGCTCAAGGTCAAAAAGAGCCAGCTGATTTGGAGTTCCTTAAAAATGCTAAAACTTCACTCAAAGAATTAGAGGATAAATCTTCTGTCACGGATGCTGAGTTTTTAAGAATCATGAGACTTATTCCCAACCCCCCCTTGGATACAGTGCCAGTAGACCCTACGGGAAAGAAAATCTTTGTCTTAAGAGAAGTGGGCGATAAGCCTAAATTTGATTTTAAACCGCAAGATTATGTAAGTTTAAGCGAAAAACTAGATTTAATTGATACTGAAAGAGCCGCCAAAACCTCTGGCTCTCGCTTCGGCTTTATAAAGAATGAATTAGCTTTGATGGAATTCGCTCTTTTGCAATTTGTTTTTCAAAAATTGTCTACAGAAGGATTTATTCCTTTGATTACTCCGGTTATGCTCAAACCCAAATTGATGGAAGGGATGGGATATGTCGAAAGAGGCGGAGAAGAAATCTATTATTTGCCCAAAGACGATTTATATTTGGTAGGCACGGCCGAGCAAATGGTAGGTCCTATGCATAGCGATGAGGTCCTAGATTATAATAAATTTCCCTTGCGCTACGCGGCCTTTTCCTCTTGTTTTAGAAGAGAAGCAGGTTCTTACGGAAAAGATACTAAAGGCATCTTGAGGGTACACCAATTTGATAAGATTGAGATGTTTGTTTTTACTAAACCGGAAGAAGCAGCCGAGGAGCACCAATTTCTCTTGCGCATGGAAGAGGAGCTGATGCAAGCGTTAAAAATCCCTTATAGGGTTTTAAACATTTGCAGCGGAGATTTAGGCGATCCGGCAGCAGCTAAATTTGATACTGAAGCCTGGTTGCCTGGTCAAAACAATGGGGAAGGCGAATATCGAGAAACGCACTCTACTTCTAATTGTACCGATTTTCAATCGCGTCGTTTGAATATTCGTTACCGTGACCCTCAAGACCAAGAATTGCATTTTGCCTATACTCTCAATGGCACCGCTTTTGCTATTGGCCGAGCGCTCATTGCTATTATAGAAAATTATCAAACAGCAGAGGGGAATATTAAAGTTCCAGAGATTTTACAACCTTATATGGGGGGTATGAAAGAAATTGTGCGCAAGGTTTAGACGTAGTATGGTTAATACTACTGATAGAAAAAAACGTTTACGCAAACGAAAAATTCTTAAGAAAATTAAGTGGTTTTGTTTTTTCTTCTTTATTTTATGTTTTTTAATTGGAGTGATATGGATTATCTTTTTTTCTCCAATTTTTAAAATAAAACAAATCAATCTTTCTGGCGAAGACCCTGCCGATAGGCAGGCTGTAATGAATTTTTTGGCAACGTCTTTAGAAAGCCGAAGTTGGCTGAATATGGGGCCGTTGTATGTTCGCTTTTTAAAGGAGCTTTCGTATAATGACAAAAACAGTCTCTTCCAAAATTTCGATGCTCTAGAAAAAGGTTTTGAAGAAAATTTTCCAGAATATTCAGATAGCCACATTGATTTTGATTGGTGGCGGCAAACCCTGAATCTTTCTTTAAGTAAAAGAGTGGTTACAGCTCTTTGGTGCAATGACAGTAAATGCGGGTTCATAGACGAAAATGGCCTTTATTTTAAAGACTTGGCTATAAATGACAAGCAGACTCTTTTACAGGACCCTGTTTATGCTGATTATTTTTTGCTGAAAGGGCAATTTAAAGAAACTTCCCAACCAATCACAGTGGGTTCCTCTATTGTGCCGCCAGAGATTATTAATAATCTTCGGTCTTGGTTCCACCAATGCCAGGGGACTATTCTTAGTTATCGGGAAATATCATTAGATGAAAGTTCCTTAGAGTGCTTTTCCGCTACGACTAATGTGGGCTTTCATTTTACTTTTAAACCTAGCGATGACGCGAGTGAAATCCTGCAAGTAGTAAAAGAGTTGCAAATTCAGACTAAAAATAACCCTCAATGGCAGGGGTTGGCTAGCATGAATTTTTGCTTCTATCCTAAAATTTATTATATACCCGACGGGTTTTTCCGTCGTTAATACAGTTGTTTTTAAACCGTGAATAGGGTATGATTTTTATATGCCTTCTATGTTAAATTCCCAATTAAATAACCTATCTAAGGACGTTTATTCTTCTCCGGAGACTACCAAGCCTTTGCCAATAGAAACGGGGGCTATCGAGCCAGAAAGTTTGAAATTCTCTCCGGAAGAAATGGCTTCGCGCGCTATCGCCGACGCTATTAATGATTTACCGGGGAATCAAGAGGAAATAGTGTCTTCTTCGCAAAAAACCTTAGCTGCAGCTGAAAATATTTTGCCCGTAGAATTCGAAAACAGAAATCAAAGGTTAGAAGAGATTCTGCAGAATATTAAGGAATGGCGGGCTAAGGCGACTGATGATATGCCAACATTTTATAAATTAGTCTATGAGGGCGCCCAAGAGTTGCGACGCAACGGGGATTTTTATTCACTAGATGCTCTACATGATGGCGCCGTGGAAATAGCCAAGGGTGACAAAAATTTGTTGCATTAAACGCATAGTCACAGACTCTAAATAGTATGAATATTCTTAATCTGTATTTTGTTTCTTTTGCTGCAATCGGATTAATCATTTTTCTGATTTTGTTTTTGCAATGGAGAAAAAAACGCTCATTAGCAGGCGCTATGGAGTATAGATTGTTGCAAGTTTTGATGCCCAAAGCTTCTCCTGAGGAGGCCGCTAAAAAGAAACCAGCTGAGTTTATTAGTCTTTTTGACCAGCTACTTGGGAGTTTGGCCAACTATAAAAAGCCCTTGTTTTGGGAAATGGCAGTACCTACCGATTCTGATCAAATTGCTTTTTATGTGGCTGTGCCCCAAAAGGATGCCGATTTAATAATAAAGCAAATTAACGGTTTCTTCCCAGACGCAGAGATAGAGGTATCTAAAGATTACACAATTTTTCAAGAGAACGGTATAACAGTAGGCGCGGTTTTAACTTTGCGCGAGGACTACGCTATCCCTTTGCGGTCATATCAAGAATTAGAAAATGACCCATTGAACTCTCTCAGTAACGCTTTGGAAAGAGTGGCTCTTGGTAAAGAGGGAGCCGCTATCCAATTGGTAACTAGTCCGGCAAGTGCTGCTTCGTCAAAGTATGTGCAAAGCGTCTTACAATTATTAAGAGAGGGAAAAACTCTCAAAGATGCTAAAGGAGAAAGCGTCGGTCAAATTTTGGCTAAGTCCATTTTGGATAACCGGAGCGCAGAACAAATAGAAAAAGATAAACAAGAAAAAGAAAAGAATAAAGTTATCGATCAAGGTCTTATAGAAACAGTCCAGAAAAAACTAAATCGGCCGCTATTGACTGCCAATATAAGAATTTTAGCTTCAGCAGAAACCTCTCTCAGGGCTGAAGATATTGTTGATAGTTTAGCAGCGGGCTTTTCTCAATTTATGTCAGCTAATAGCAATAGTTTCAACATCACTAAATGGAAAAATCGTGAGAGAGCTTTAAAGGGATTAGTTTATAATTTTGCTTTTAGGTTGCCAGACGAAAAACAGGCAATAATTCTTAACTCTGCAGAATTAGCCGGTCTTTGGCATTTTCCTTTACCTTGTACTGACACTCCAAGTATAAAATGGCTTAAGGCCAAAGCTATTATGGCCCCAAATAATTTAATTAAAGAAGGGGGGATTATTCTCGGAGAGAATGTCTATCGGGGAGCGGTTACTCCAGTACATTTGCTTGATAAGGATAGGGGCAGACATGTTTATGTTATTGGACAAACCGGCGTAGGTAAAACTACGCTACTCAAGCAGATGATCATCCAAGACATTGAGCAGGGGAAAGGTGTTTGTTATATTGACCCACACGGTGATGATGCAGAAGATATTTTGGCCCATATTCCTAAAGAACGAGCTCAAGATGTAATTGTCTTTAATCCAGCTGACGGCGAACATCCTATTGGTTTGAATTTTTTAGAAATTAATTCTAATCGGCCAGAGGAGAAAAATTTTGTCATTAACGAGCTTTTAAGTATTATTGGAAAGATTTACGATCTTAAAACCACGGGCGGGCCTATGTTTGAACAATATTTTAGAAACATCCTTCTTCTGCTTTTAAGCGACCCCGAAGCTGGTTATACACTAATGGAAGTGGTGAGAGTGTTAACTAATCCTGACTTTAGACATTATCTTCTTTTGAAATGCAATGACCCCTTAGTCAAAGAATTTTGGATCAAGGAAGCTGAAAAAGCCGGTGGAGATTTTTCCCTAGCCAATATGGCTCCATATATTAATTCTAAACTGAGTCCCTTTCTCTCGAACGAATTAATAAAATATATTGTGGGACAATCACACTCGACAATAGATTTCAGGGATATTATGGATAATCGTAAAATCTTTATCGTTAAATTGTCCAAAGGACTAATAGGAGATATTAACAGCCAGATTTTAGGTATGATTATAGTGAGTCGTATTCTGATGGCTGCCTTTGCCAGAGCCGATATGGAAGAATCACAAAGGCAGGATTTCAATCTTTATTTAGATGAATTTCAGAATATTACCACCGATAGCGTTGCCACCATCTTGTCTGAGGCTCGGAAATATCATCTCAATTTAACTATTGCCCATCAATATATAGGGCAATTAACGGAAAATATTCGCAATGCTGTTTTTGGCAATGTAGGCAGCTTAATTACCTACAGAGTCGGCCCTATGGATACAGAAGTTCTTCTCAAGGAGTTTGGTCCCGTGGTCAACGCTTATGATTTAGTCAACTTGGACAACTTTAAAGCTTATGCTCGCCTCATGGTTAATAATGCCACTACGGAGCCCTTTAGTCTGAATAAAACCTTTAAACCAAAGCCAGGAAATTTGACCCTGGCAAACCTAATGAAAGAACTCTCAGCTCTTAAATATGGGCGACCCAGAACAGAAATAGATTTGCAGATGTCAGACCGTATGCGTATGAATTAATTTAAACTTATGTCATGTCTTTAGTTTTTTATCGCAAATACCGCCCCCGTTTATTTAAGGAAATAACTGGCCAAGAAATTACGGTTAAGGTTTTAACAAAGGCTATTAAAGAAGGGCAGATTTCTCATGCTTATCTTTTTGCTGGTCCGCGGGGGACAGGTAAAACTACTACGGCCAGGCTTTTGGCTAAAGCGCTTAATTGTCAAAATAGAAAAGCTGGCAGTTTTGAACCCTGCAATGAATGCGAGTCTTGTCTGGCAGCGGAAAATGGCACTAATTTGGATATCATAGAAATTGATGCCGCTTCTCATACAGGGGTAGACGATATCAGGGAGCTTATAGAAAACATCAAATTTCCTCCGGTTAAATTTAAATACAAAGTTTTTATTATTGATGAAGCCCACCAGTTAAGTAAATCCGCTTTTAATGCCTTGCTCAAAACCTTGGAGGAGCCGCCTTCTTATGCAGTTTTTATTTTGGCCAGTACAGAGCCAGAGAAGTTTTTGCCCACTATATTATCTCGAGTGCAGCGTTACGACTTTAAACGCATTGCCCTTGAAGATATTATTCACGAACTCCAAATGGTAGCCAAGAAGGAAGGCTTGCAGATAGAAGACGATGCTTTAAGATTGATTGCTAGCAATGCCAATGGGGGAATGAGAGATGCGGAATCAGTGTTGGGGCAGGTGGCCTCTATGTTCGGAAAGGATAAGATTACCTTGGATGCTCTGCAAAAAATTTTAGGTTCTATAAATTTCTCATCTTTAAGTAAATTCTCGGCCACTATTCTCGATAAAGATATTGGCAAGGCAATTCAAATGGTCAATGATTTAAATGAGAAAGGTTATAATCTTGATGAATTGAGCCGCGCCTTGTTAGATTATTTTAGGTGGTTATTATTGATAAAAGTTTCTCCTGCAACGGAACAATTGATTAGCAGAGAAACTACCGATGAGGAGCTGGATACTTTAAAGAAACAGGCTGCAAGAGCAACTGCAGACCAAATAGAATCTTTTATTAAAGCATTGATGGACCAATTATCCCGAACCAAAAAAGCAGGGTTAGCTACCCTGCCTTTAGAATTAGCTATTATCGATAGCGTTGGTATCAATCCTCAAGAAAAAAGCGCTTAATTTTTCTCTTTTGCTTGATTCGCTTGAAGCCATGAACTCAAAAGGCTGCGGGACTTGGATTCGAACCAAGATACTAGGCTCCAGAGGCCCATGTCCTACCGTTAGACGATCCCGCAAAGCATAGGGTCAATATAGCATAAAAAGTTTTTAATTTGAATATTCTTTGCTAACAGTTTTTAGGCATACATACATGAGTGGGCGTAATCTTATAAAAATAACTAAAGGCGTTTTTTGTATTTTATTTTTGGCAACTTTAATGCCAACGTCTATTAGTTTTGCTATTTCAAATGTTCCCACCGTTCTTACCCCGGCAGAGGAAGAGCAGTTATTGCCGAGTTGCAGCAACTTAAATTTTCTGAGCAATCTTTATCCTGGTTATTTCAATACGCGAGTAGAATGTTTGCAATTGCTTCTAAAGCAAAATCCGATTATTTACCCAGAAGGACTAGTGACTGGTTTTTATGGTCGCCTCACGAAACGAGCAGTGGCACGCTTGAATCAACTAGTTGACCATACGCTAGAAGAAGAGAACTATTTTTTTGATTACAATGCCAGAATCGGTTTGAATGCGCATAGTGGAGAAGCGCGGCTTGATTGGATAAAAAATTTGACATTGTCTGCAACCACTGCAACCACTGCGACTACCAAAGCTGTAATTATTCCTTCTACTACACTACCAGGAGAGCCTGCGACTACCAATACTACTATAGTAGCGCCTACCACGGTAAGTATCCCCATAACTACTTTAGCAGTAACCACGACTTTAGGAGAGAAGATGACAACTTTTCAATCCTGGTGGCAAACTTTTAATATACGCTTAGCGCGGTTATTCTCTTTATTTAAAAAACCTTTAGCCGGTCACTTAAAAAGTACTACTACTTTGATTAACAATTCTAATGATAATTTCGACGTTCCTTCAACGACTAAGGCACCTAATTTTCTTGTTAAAATATTAACAAATTTGGGCAAGGTAAAAATTTTAAATCATTCGTTAATAAAAAGCTCTGAGAAAGAAATAATTGCCTTTACTCTTCCAGATTTTAATAGCGTAGGCACGATTGACCAGCAAAACCATACCATAAAAATACAGGTACCCAATGGGGTAGACCTTAAGAATTTAAAACCTACTATCAGTATCTCGTCTAAGGCTTCTTTAGCACCCCAGCCAGAGCAGGCAAGAGATTATTCCCAGCCGGTTATTTATACAGTCATGGCCGAAAATGGATCTACCACTACTTACACAGTTACAGTCGTCGAGGCCCCCAAAAGCTCCCTGAATACTTTATTGAGTTTCAGGGTTAAAGAATATGAGAGCGCTACAATTATTGATAATCAAATAAATGTGGTTAATTTAACTCTTCCCCTCAAAGCCGACTTAACTAATGTAACGATTATGGCGGAATCAGACCCTTATTCTGAAATTGAGCCCCTCAGCGGTACCAGTTTAAACCTTAATCAATTGAAAACTATTTCAGTCAGAGCCCAAAATGGCGACTTAAGAATGTACAGTTTAAGGGTAACAAGACAGCCTCTAGCGACTATCACCCTACCCACTGCTACCGTTCCTATAACCGTTGCTGATACCTCTTTACAATCAGCCAAGACAACAACTTCTTCTACCACTATGCCAGTAATAATTACCTCTACAATATCTCAAGCCACAACAACTATAACGACTATGGATGAGATTCAGGCTACCACTCAAACAACAAAGATAATGCCCACGACTGCAGTTACATTGTTATCTACCAGCACAACCAAGGCGCAACCCATATCTGTAAATATAACTGTTCCTACTGTTTCTACGGCTGCAGCTACTACCTCTACTTCTACCACTGCTACTACTTTAGCTGTTTCAACCACAGAGACTAAAGCCAGCTCTACTATAATTATCGACGAAACGTCGACAACTTCTCTTCCTCAGACGACCAGTACCCTGGAGAGCGCGAGTTCTGCTCTAATAAATGACCCCAGTTCTAAGTCCAGCAACGAAACTGTTACCACTACCCCTCTTCCCAAAAGTTCTTTGCCGATCGGCCTCAGAGATTTTTTGTCCCTTTATTGGGAAACGATTTTGATTGGTTTTGTCATGATTAGCCTTTTGGAGTTAACTTTTGTATTATTAAAAACGGGTGCTATAGATAAAATCTTAGGACGAGGGGCGTTCAATACCGGATTTATATCATGTTCTCTAAGCAATCCCAAAATACAAGTTAGCCTCGATTCCGGAAAACATCTTATTCTCTTATATATGCCTGCAGGTGAGCAAGTCCTAGCCAAAGAGCTGACTTTAACCCACAATGACCAGAGCCGATTAGTTTTTGCCCCTCCGCCGGAAGCCATTTTAAAAAATGGCGACACTTATGTGCTTGCTTCACTAGAAGGAGACCAATTTGTGTATACAGTGAAAATTAATAAGCTTTAGTTTATCAGAAAAGTTTTGGTGGATAATTATGGACCCAAAAGACAATTTACTATTAGCCATTAAAGAGGAAGTAATTAATTGCAAAAAATGCGAGTTGTATAAAACCCGTACCCTACCAGTCATCGGTCAGGGCAATCATAACGCCCAAATCATGTTTATTGGGGAGGCCCCTGGCGCTAATGAAGATAAAACTGGCGTGCCGTTTTGTGGACGTTCTGGTCAAGTGCTAAACCTTCTTTTGGCCTCGGTGGCCATCAGAAGAGATAACGTTTATATTGCTAATATCTTGAAAGACCGTCCTCCTCAAAATCGCCAGCCAGCTGTAGATGAAATTCTAGCCTGTACTCCTTACCTTTTAAGGCAAATAGATATTATAGAGCCAACAGTAATAGGCACTTTAGGCAATTATGCGACTCATTTTATCCTTGAGCAATTCGGTGTGGCGGAAAGCCAATTGGGTATTAGCCAACTAAGAGGAAAGAAATTTGCAGTGAAAAGCAAGCAAACTGGCAAAAGTTATACGGTGGTGCCTCTTTATCATCCTGCAGTAGCGGTTTACAATAGTCACATGTTTGATGACCTAAAAAAAGATTTTCAAGTTATTAAAGAAGTACTGGATACCCATCCCTAATTATATGATAATTATTACCTGGAATGTAAATGGTTTAAGGGCGGTTTTGCGTCATCATTGGTTTCCCTTGATAGAGACTTATGACCCCGACATCATTTGTTTGCAAGAGATTAAAATCGGGGATAAAGAAATGGGGCAATTAGACCAAGAATTCAAGGACTATAAAATAGCTTGGAATTCTGCCATCAAAGCTGGCTATAGCGGAACAGCTATCTTATACAAAAATAATATTAAAGCTAGCGTTATACCGATAACTGACGAAGAGTTTAAGAAGGAGGGAAGAATTACCCAAATAAAGATTGACCACTGCAATATCTTCTCTGTTTACATCCCTAATGGCAAAAGAGACCTGAGCCGTGTTGATTACAAATTGGATTTTTCTGACAGATTGGCGGCCTATTTACAACCTATGCTAGCGCGCCAAGAGAAAATAATTTTAGCCGGCGATTTTAATACCGCTCACAAGGAAATAGATTTGGCTCGGCCCAAGGATAACGAAAAACATACAGGCTTCTTACCGATAGAAAGACATTGGCTGGACAGGTTTTTAGCAGGCGGTTTCATTGATGTTTTTCGTTACTTGCACCCTCAGGAAATTAAATATAGTTGGTGGGCCTACAGAACCGCTGCCCGAGAGAGAAATGTTGGCTGGCGCTTAGATTATTTTTTTGTTAATAATGATTGCATTAAAGATGTTAAAGATTGCCGAATATTGAACGATATTAAAGGCTCTGACCATTGTCCAGTCCTTTTAGACATTAAAAATTAGCATATGGATGATAGACAATTATTAGATTTATTTAAAAGAAAAAGAGAGGAAATAGCTCGCCGGGAAGGCAAAGCTCTTTTTTATGTTTTTAGTAATGATACCCTGGAACGCACCGCGGCTTCGCGACCTACCAATCTAGAAGAACTAAAAAATATTAAAGGTTGGGGGCAAAAGAAAATAGCCGCTTACGGCCAAGAATATCTAGCGCTAATTTCTTCTAGCGATACTGGCAATGCTTGGGAAAAGAATACCATTTCCGAGCCAGCAAGCGCGGGAGCTAAATCTTTGGTTCTTACTGTTGCTGAATTTATGAGCCTAGCCAATAAAGCCTTAGGGGGTTTGGGGGTAGTGGCGGTCAAGGGCGAGATTGGCGGTTTGAGTCTTAAAGGAGATAAGGCTTATTTTGACCTTAAAGATTCCAATTTTAATAATTACGTTATTAATTGCTTTTTGGGGTTTCAGGAGTTTGAAAATTATAGTTATTTATTGGAAAACGGTTTAGAGGTAATTGTGACTGGCCGCCCCAGCCTTTACCAAACAGGTCGTTTTAACCTGAGATTGGAGAAGATAGAACCGGTTGGACAAGGGGCTTGGCAAAAGGCTTTAGAATTATTAAAAGCCAAGTTAGAAAAACTGGGTTATTTTTCTCCGGAGAGAAAAAGGCCTATACCGATGCCGGTGCGAGAAATTGGTCTGATTACCTCGGAAACGGGAGCAGCTATTACTGATTTTAAAAAAAATTTAGGTGATTGGGGCATCATTATTTGGCAAATAGATACTCATGTAGAAGGTGATTTAGCGGAAGGGGAAATAATTAAAGCTTTGCATACGCTTAATCTGAAGGGCAATCTTGATGCCATAGTATTAATTAGAGGTGGTGGTGGCGTCGAGAATCTTAAAGTTTTTAATTCCGAAAAAATAGCTGAAGCTATTTTTAATTCTCGTATCCCTGTAATTACCGGTATCGGTCACGAAAAAGATTTAAGTATCGCTGATATGGTGGCAGATAAAAGTCTTTCTACTCCTACGGCTGTAGCCGCCTACTTCAGAAACCAATACGAAGAAATTCTGCAGACTTTGGCGGAAAGCGAATTTGCGCTAAAACAAAGCTTAGAAAATAATCTTTATAGCAAGAGTCTATTGCTTGACCACAAAACCGTTACCCTTAAAACTGGCCTAACTAATATTTTCGGAAGTTGGCGTTTAAAAGAAAGCGCTTTCGCGAATGTTTTGAATAGTTATCGGTTTAAAATTCAAGAGTTTTACAGCCAGCTGTCTCAGGCAGAAAAAGTTTTATCTAGCAAGGTGACAAATGTTTTAGAGCTGTCGAAGCAAGAATTAAGTTTAAAAGCTAGAATTTTTGCCGAGATGAATCCAGAAAAGCCATTACAGCGAGGCTATAGTTTGATTTATAATGAGGCCAATCATTTGGTAAAAAGCGCGAATGATTTAAAGATAGGGGAAATAGTGAAGCTCAAAGTAAAAGACGGCTCGGCAGAATCTAGAATAGAAAAAATTAAAGCTGACTTTTAAATTATTAAAGATAATAAATTATTTAATATTATATATTTTATGAAAACAGAGAAAAAAGAAATAACCCTTAGGGAGGCGCTCGCTAAATTAGATGCTTTAACTTCCGAATTGAACAGCCCCAATATTGACTTGGAGATAGGCTTAGACAAATTTAAAGAAGGCATTGAGATTATTAAATTTTGCCGAGAACAAATTGCCAAAGCGGAGAATACTTTTAAATCCTTAAGCCAAGAGTTAGAGAAGGGCAAAAATGAAAATAATAATAATGTTTTGGTTTAAAATAACGCTGGCTGTGGATAACTTTTTCCATTACTTGCAGCCGCTGGTCTTTAAATCAGTATCTATGGGCTTTGACGCCATTTAGTAACAATCAGGCAATCTCCTTTAGACCTGCTTGACAAAACCCTCTAATTTGCTAAACTCATAATAGCTTAGTAGTTCGCAAGAGCTGCCAAGTAACAATTAGGTCCCGCAAGGGTCCTTTTTGTTTTCTTTTCATATCTCTATAAATATTAAAAAGAAGGGTTCAAACCCTTCTTTTTTTGTTTTCTCCTCGGCTTCCTTAATTATCTTTCTTTTTGCCTTTTTTAATAGCAAATAATATATAAGGAACGCCTAGGAGGGTAAGGCCATAGCCAATGTAATCAATGGGCCCATAACCAAATTTTAGAGTAACATGCTCTTGAGTGGGTATCACTGCCATATAAGCGGGCGAGACTAAATAGGGGCCCCTGGCACCGCTAACCTTCCAGGTGGGAAAATAGGATATTTTGACCACATAGGGAATACCTATTACTGGCGCGTCAAAACTCAAAGAGTCATTAGTAGCAACTATCTTAGTAGCTGCTTGTCCTTGGGGTCTAGCCGAAGAAAGCAATTGTTGCCACATATTATTTTCCTCTTGCGAGCTGGTGAAAATAATTGGTGTTTTTAAATCGCCATTTTTATACCAAGGAACGGCATCCTCTTTTAACCAGTCTTTGGCTTTGGTTTTGATGGTAAAATTATTAATCGGTTCTACCAGAGGCGCGTTAGCTACCTTGTAGATATTAAAAGCGCCGGTATTTTGCAGGAAAGTAAGGTTTTGATTATCATTGGCTAACTTTTTAATCTCCTCTGTATAGGCAACAAAATATTCTGCGCCTGAGGCTTGCAAATGTTTTATGCCTTTTGTGAAATCAAATGGTGGATATTCAAAACCGGCAATAGCGGTGGTGGGGTTTTTGGTAGTTTCGGCTTGGTTAATGAAGTGAAAGGGACCAGTTAAACCGGATTCTATGAGCAATCCCTCAAAAGTGGGGTGGCCAGTGTGCATAGGAATGGTTTCTAAAACGCGCGGGGTGCCATACTTATCATATTCTGGTCTGTATTCCCACATCACTCGTCCGGGCGGCAAGCTTCTTAGGAAATAATATAAGCTGTCTAAGTCCTGATAATTCTCTTTAACCTGATAGCCTTCATAGTTCCATTTGAACCACGAGGCAGTATAAGAAGTTTCCTTCTTAGTGTAATTTAGGGTAATGACTAAAGTCAGAATAAGCATAATATCGAGGAGCCACAAGTTCTTTTTGAAGAACTTGATTCGTCCTATCAGACTAAAACCATAGGCAGCCATTAAAAGAAGACTAAACAGGTAATAAGGAAGAAAACGAGTATTCCAAACGGTGGTGTGATTTAAGAAGAGATAGAGAAGCATTGAACCAATGGCTACTGGTAACATAATTCTCATCCGATCATCCTTTTTAATAAAAAGCCATATAATTCCCAGTGAAGCTAATATAATCCATCCTAACCAGAGTTTGGGGGCAATCAAGCTCCACTTTACTTCGTTGGTCCAACTCATGGTTCCTGAATAGCCCTTGTACCAGACCATGCTTAAAGTCCAAAAAGCTGACAAGAGGAAAATGCCTACATAGGTGAAGAAGATATATTTTAGCTTTTCTTTAAAATTGCCATTAATCAAAAGAAAGAATGGCGCTAGGGCAATAAGAAAAAGTCCCGAAATGGGGTGGGATAAAATAACCGCTGCGCCTAAAATAGCGTTGGCAACCAAGTAACGCTTCTCTTTAATGCCCTTATACATCAACCCAATGAATACAAAAAATATGGCAATACTGAAGGTATGGGAAAATTGACCAGCTAAAGTACTGGGCCAGTTTCCGCCATAAGTATTAAAACCTTCAAAGAACATTAAAAGAGTAATGAAAGCTGCTCCTGCTTGTGGTCCGGGGGAATCAACCTTAAGAAATTTCAAACAAAGATAAGCAGCTATAGGAAAAACGGCAATGGACAGGAAAGTTATCCATTTGAAGCTTATTGCCAATGGAAGCGCAAAACCAAGCATGACAGTGGCAGTATAAAGCAGCGGGGGATAAAAATAGAGAAAGGGGAAACCGCTGTACCAATCTGGTGACCACCATTTTATTTTAGGAAATATCTCTTTAGCATACCAGGGGATGTAGATATGAGAACCAGTATCACCTCCGGCCAAATCGGTATTGGTAAATAGATATTTAGCGGGAATGGCGGTGAAGATAAAAATATAAATGAAAGCAAAGACAAAAATGGTTAAAAGTATTTCATTTATTTTTCTTTTGTCTTTTGGGCCGTTGGCACGGGTTGCTTTGCTTAGCAATTGTTTAAACATTGTAATGGTGAAAATAAATTTTAAATATGTCTTTAAATAGATACCAACCTTCCTTCATTGTAAATTTGCTGGAACGCATGTAGTTCTCCGTGACTGGCATAGATATGGTGCCGACTGAGTACTGGAATTTTTTAGCTAAATAAAGGATTTCAATATCTATGGCAAAGCGATTAATAAAGCTGTGGGAGAATATCTTTTTGGCGACTTCTTTTTTAAAACCTTTCAGCCCTGCTTGGGTATCATTAAATTTTAAGCCGGTGAGGAGAAAAATTATTTTTCTCACAATTTGCTTTGCTAAATGATAAACAAAGCTTTCGGTAGGTTTAATTTTTTCTGTAATTACGATGTCTAAACCAGGATTAATTTCTAACTTTTCCATTAATTGTTTTATGCCATTAATACCAAAAGGAATATCGGCATCACAAAAGATTATATAGTTTGCCGTAGCCGCCAGGACGCCTTGTTTGATAGCATAGCCCTTGCCCATATTACGAGCGTAGTTTATAACCTTGGCGGTCTTAGCATATTTTTCTAAAATTGAAGCAGTCGCGTCTGTGCTGCCGTCATTAACTAAAATAAGCTCCGTTTCTGGAAAATTTTGCAAAAGGAGGGAAACAGCCGAATCGATATTCCTTTCTTCGTTATATATTGGTAAAATAAGAGAGAAATTCATTTAAGCCGATAAAAACAGAATAAATTTATCTTAGCTGTTTCAGGCCTTTTTGACAAGAGAAACTTTCCTTTAGCATTTAAATTTTGAGCTTTGGACTTT
>Ga0116170_10001503_pt1 | contig 23466 bp, 2 predicted proteins | sample AD_JPNHW1_MetaG_FD_89797 | JGI IMG/M metagenome (GOLD analysis project Ga0116170, IMG submission 89797) | Active sludge microbial communities of municipal wastewater-treating anaerobic digesters from Japan - AD_JPNHW1_MetaG | ecosystem: Engineered > Bioreactor > Anaerobic > Digestate | place... | reverse complement strand
TTACCGCTGTAGCCATCGGGTTAGCCTGCGTTTGCTGCCCTGAGATAAAGGTCGTCGGTGACCAGAGGTAGGTGAAGGGAATGGCTGGCGGGGTGAAGGTAAAGGTTGCCCCGTTGGCCGGGTACACAGTGGACGACCAGGCACAGGTGGACGAGTACGTCCCCAGGACGGTTGCCGACCAGTCGGTTGCCGTCTCCCGCGTGTTGACGTCAGTATTGTCGGCCATTCTCAACCCGACCTGTCCGGTTTCCGAGGTGGTGATGGCATTGGGTCCGTAGATGAGCTTCACCAGGTTGCTCCCTTCGTACAGTTTGATTTGGAAGTTCATGTAGTTGGTGAGCGAATCGTTATCGAACGGTCGATACTGTTTCCACTGCACGGTGAGCACCTGGTTCCCGGTCGTTCCGGTGGTCAGGAAGCTCAACTCGGATCCTGGTTTGCCTTGTAAGTCGTTGTCGAAAGCGCTGATCAGGTTGGCGAAGCCGGTCAGTGTTGATGTCGCGATCGCTGTTGAGAGGTCGTGCGCAATTGTAAAGGTGCCGTTTCCCAGCACGATATAACCATTGCTCGATACTGCGAAGCGATCGAACACGTTGCTTCCGAACTTGAAGTTGAACCCGATGGGGAAGCCTGTTCCACTGGCACTACCGGTAACCCCGGTGGTGCTTCCGTTGAACAGTTCATCGTCGTTGGTGATCGTACCCAGAACCGTACCGCCTGTCACACTTGTGTAAGTGCCGGCAGAATAACCGAAGGTATAATCGCTCGCCAGGGCCGGAACCGCCTGGTTGGCGACCACCTGCAACTGAGAGTTGTTGCCTGAACAAACAGTGGAAGGAGTCGCCGTTGCCGTAACCGTTACAGGCGGGTTGACAGTCATGGTGGTGGTAGCTGTATTGGAGCAACCTGATCCCGCATTTGAAGCGTTGCAGGTATAGGTAACCGCACCGACTACCGATGACTTGAAATAAACCGTGCTGGCGTTTGTCAGCGCAGTATACGGTACCGTACAGGCAGCATCTGTGTAAAGGTTGGTCACAGGGCTCCAGGTGTAAGTATCGTAATCGCTGAGAGTAGAGATCACCGAAATCGTATTGATCACATTAGGACATGTTCCGGTACTTGCGGTGGTATACAGAGGAGGAGCGGGTGTCACCGTCGCCTGCACCTCGGTCCGGGCACTTTCGCATGCCGTGCTGAGGGTCAGGTTATACAGATAGTACTGGTAACTCGGTGTAAGGTAGTAATCGATGGATACCACATCCGGAAGGGTCCATAGGAAGGTATGGGTGGCCGAGGTTCTCCATGTGTTCGGGTTTGTCGTGAAACCGATATAATAGGTTCCGGCAGGAAGGACCCAGTTAACAGGGATCGTTTGAGCAACCGTCGGAGTCCCGGAATTGACCACCGTGGTCGTCCCGGAATAACTGGCAAAGGTAGTCCCGGAAGCGCTGCCGGTCCTTGCTTCGAGCGCGAAGGAAGATCCTAGCGAAGCGGAAGGATACATATCCATGGTGTTCAATGTGATCTGTTTGTAGGCAGTCAGGATCATATAGGCACCGGTGATCGAGGATGTCTGAAATGATCCCGTTGTGCTGACATGATTCCATCCTCCGTCGCCCGGAATGGTAAGCCCCGTCTGTCCTCCTGCATTGGCGGAAACCCAGAACGATACGGTCGAACTGATCACCGGAGTGGTCCAGGGTGAACCTGTTCCCAGCGCGGATCCACCGGTACTTTCGGAATACCAGGTTACGGCGGCTCCCGGGTTGGCTGTGGCGGCGAGTTGAACGGTGCCGGTTCCGCAGCGTGTAGCCGGTACGGTGCTGATTATCTGCGGACTGTTCACTGATTGGGTATAGGTCGGTTCGCTGCAGATGGGGCCGGAGAGTGATTTTTTGATCACCACCTTATAATACCGCGTCGCCGAAAGGGTGCCGGTTGTGTAGCTTGTGTTCGTGGCTCCGCTGATGTCGCTAAAGGTCACATTGTCCGGAGAATCCTGCCATTGGAAAGCAGCTGTCCCATACCCGGTGGCAGGCGACAGGGAGAGAGTCGACGTTCCAATGATGCAGATGACTTCGGAGGAGGAAACGATGGAAGTAACCGGCAGGGTCGTAATGGTCGTTGAGGCAACGTTTGAGCACCCCGACGAACTGTTGTTGGCCGAACAGGTATACACGGTAACAGCGCCTGTGGTCGATTTGACATAAACCGTCATGGCATTGGTGCCCGTTGTGTAAGGAGTCGTGCACGCAGCATTGGTGAACAGATTGGTCACCGGGCTCCAGGTAAATTGATCGTAATCGCCCGAACCGGATGTAACCGTCAACGGCAGTATCTCAGAGTTGCAGACGGTCTGATCGGTGGTGATCGTCATAGCCGGCGCCGGTGTAACAGTGGCAACCACGGCTGTTCTGGGAGAGGCACAACCCGTCGTATAGGCAAACGTCATCTTTGGCCTTGAACTCTGGGTAGAAGTTCCTGTGGTTGTGGAACAGACCACGGAAGGCGTCTGGCTGTCAACCCTGTAATAACCATGTGATACGAAGGATGTTGCATCGTATTTTACGGTCGTTGACGTGCCGCCGGTGTTGTTGTTGCTCCAGCAGGTTTCAACCACGAGATTTGAAATTCCATCCCAATAATATGGCGAAGTGAAGGTATAGGTATTGATCCCTGCCACAGGAGTGGTGCTGGCAACAGAGTACACACTGCTCAACCCGGTCAGTAACGTGGTGGTCATGGCTGTTTGAGAGGTGCTTCCCAGACTGATATTGAACGAATTGTATGAAATGCCGGGGGTAACAACCTCGATGGAGAGGGAGGTAATGTTACCGGGGCTTACACCGGCCGCAAGCAATTCGGAAGCCAGGAAGAGATATTGGCTCTTTTTACCTCCGTAAAGATGGTAGAAGGGGCTTTCATAGCTCGAACTTGTGGAAGCACCGGCTCCGATTGTAGCAGAGCCTGAAACGAATCCCACCTCAGCTCCAACATAATAAGTCGTAGTGGTGTTTATTACCGGCGTTGTCCAGGGGGAACCGGTTCCGACGGGAGCACCGCCTGAACTGACTGTGTACCATCTTGCAGTAGACCCGGCGCTGACGGAAGCCGTCAGCTGTACGGTACCTGTCCCGCAACGGGTAGCAGGCGTAGCACCAATCAGTTGAGGATTATTCACCGTCATGGTATAGTTGAGTTCAGAGCAAATCGAACCTCCGGCGCTCTTCCTGACAACGGCTTTGTAATAACGGGTGGCCGTCAGGGTAGGAGTCGTGAAACTGGTACTGGTGGCTCCGGTGATGTCGGTGAAGGTCACGTTATCCGGCGAATCCTGCCATTGGACGGTAGCTGTTCCAAATCCACTCGTCGGTGAAATCGAAATCGTAGATATACCGGAAACACAAATGGAGGCCGGCATTGCGCTGATGGTCAGAACCGGTAGCGTGGTGATGGTGGAAGTAGCTGTGTTGACACATCCTGAAGATGTGTTGGTAGCCGTGCAGGTGTAAGCGGTACTCACCGCAGTGGTCGATTTCACATAAAGCAGCGTAGCGCTGGTACCCGCCGTGTACGGGGTGGTACAGGCTGCATCGGTGTAAAGGTTCGTGACCGGCAGCCAGGTGAAGGTGTTGAAATCGCTGATGGTCGAGTTCACGCGCATCTGCAGGATCTCTCCGTTACAGATGGTCTGGGTCGGAGTGATGGCCAGTGCCGGAGGCGGAATAACAGTGGCGACTACTTCACTTCGTGGCCCCGCACAACCGGTTGTTCCGGCGAAAATAACGTTAAGCCTTGAAGTCGAAGTGTTCGCGGTAGGATTGGATGTATAGTAATTAGGATTGGCTGAAGACGAATAGGCATAAACAACCGTATTATTCGTTGTGGCAGTATAATAGGTAGTGGCATTGTAGGTAGCATCAATCCCGGTTCCGCGAATATCAAGTAAAATATTGGATGAACCATCCCAGTTGAATGGAGTGGTGAAAGTGATCAGATTAGCTCCGACAGCTGATGTATAAGTTGCTGGTCCGTAACATGTAGTCAGTCCGGTTGTGGTAAAACCACTCAGGGTTGAATTGGTGGTCGATCCCATCGAAATGGTATAACTATTTACTGTAGCCGAACTCCCAATGGCGGCAATATTAAATGTGATTGCCGAAATAGGTCCGGCGGACAAGCCGGCTGCTCTTAATTCATCAGCGGTGTAAACCATCTGAGACCAATCCTGATTCCAGCGATTGCCAAACGCAGTTGGATATCCCGTCGAACTGGTCAGTGTCGTTCCTGTTCCGAAAGTCACATTGCCCGGAGCGGAAACTTCAGCTGCAACATAGAAAGAAGTTGTACTGGAAATTGAAGGGGTATTCCAAGGAGAACCTGTTCCTAGCAGATTTCCACCTACTTGTGCTGAATACCAATTCAATACGCCCAAATTCCCGGTAGCTGAAAGAGTGACGCTACCGACACCGCAGCGAGTACCTGGCGTTGTCGACACCACACTTGATGGGAAGTTAATCTGTACCGGGTTTGAGTTGGTTGTTGTAGGACCATTCAGACAGGTAACGGCACATCTGTAATAAGTTGTGGTTGTAGGAGTGACTACGCAGTAAGACAACACTGCTCCTGGAATATCCGCAAAACTGGTCCCATTCGAAGAGCTCTGCCATTGATAATGCACTCCGGTCCCGGAGGTCGGATTTTGCAGCGTAAGAGTTACCGAGTTACCAAGACAGATATTATTGTTCGAAGTAATGGTGTTCCCCGGAGCAGGAATGGTGCAGCTGTAAAGAGGCACACCGGCAAATTCGTCGGCTCCCAGGTCAGGATGGCTGGCATTCCTCGCGTCACCGTCATAGTCGGTGGTGACCATGGCATTCGGAATACCGCCGCTTTCGCACATGGTAGCCGTGCTGGGATGCATGTGCAGGTTATAATATCCCGGGGTGGTGCTTTCAAACGGTGGAAGTTCCGAGACTGAAGAGGTTTCCTTCGGCGCGACGAGCGTCTGGTAGTTGACAAGCGTCTGAATAACATTAGTGCCGTCGTAGAAGATCAGGTTCTTCGCTCCCGGGGTACCGGCGTAGTACAGGTTGTTGTCGACGATGCCCAGGTTGGTCAGTGAACTGGTCGATTTAAAGAAGGCAACCGCCCGGGTTCCGGTGGTCATGTTACAGTTGTTCACGAACACGTTGTTCGACAGGTTGAGGGTGGACGGAGTCGTTGAAACATACAATGCCGCACTGGTATTGCCCGCAACTTTGGAAGTATAATCCATGTACACGGTGTTGTGATACACATTGGCTGTGGTGCCTCCCACCAGGGCCAAAGCCTGGGCGCCAGCGGTTGCTGTCGACGAGTCGGCCTTGATGTCATAAATGTAGTTGTTGTACACGTTGTTGGTGGTTCCGCCGGAGAGGTACATGCCATAGGCGTAGTAGGATCCCGACCGGGCATAGGACACACCACTGACCTTGTTGTTATTGATGGTGTTCAGAAGTCCTCCGGGAACGTAAAGCCCATAGGTGTAATACCCGCCGATGATTCCGAAGATGTTGTTTCCGGAGAGAATGCTGGTGGCGGTACTAGCAGGACTGAAATAAAGCCCGTACACCGAAGAGCTGGTGGAGGATCCGACCATGTTGCTGAAGGTGTTGTTCGAGACGACCAGACTATTCCCGGATACCGAACTGCAATAGAAACCAAACAGGGTGGAGGCCGAGGCGGCACCGTCAACGATGTTGCCGGTGACCGTGAGATCTGTCTGGTACACCGAGTACAACGCGTAGAGCGTCGTATTCAGGTTATGCCCGAGGCTCTGGATCGTGTTGCCGGTGATGGTATTATTCAGTTCGTAATAGGAACTGGTCCCGGCCAGGTAGATCCCGTTGTAGCAATCCTGGATGGTGTTGTTGGAGAAGGTATTGTAGTTGTTCCCGTTGCCGGCCGACGTGGCATTTGCGCCGTTCGTCATGATCCCCTTCGAATTCACATTTTCTTTGCTCAGGTCGATCATGCAATGGGTGATCGTACAATGATTGCAATTGTCGCCTGAAGGACCCTGGAGGTAATAGGCTCTTTCGAGCCAGTCCGAGGAACTGCTCCCGCCATCGAGCACATCGATCCCGTCGAAGGTGACATAGTCACTGCCGTACAGGAAGAAACCGATATCAGAGGTGCTGGAAGTTCCTGCGATCTGGACTACCGGGTTGCTTCCTTCCCCGTATTTTTGGAAAACAATCGGCTTTGTCACCGAACTGATAGGACCGATCGCGTAAGCATAGGTACTCCCTGCGGGAATGTTGCGTGTGAAGGTCTCTCCGGCGATCACGTTAAAGGTTACTGCCCCGCAAATTCCATGGCTGTTCAACGCTATGAAAGCGTCGTCGAAGCTCGTGAAATTGTGTGCATCGGTCGGAGCTGTATTATCGATGGTATAGGAACCGCAGATCGGCTGAATGATGACATAATAACTCGGATCAGACGGCGGGGTGCTTGCGTTCGGCGGGTTGATGGAGAATCCACCGGCGCCTGAAAGCGGATATGCCGTTACATTCGGGTTTGTGGCCCTGTCCTGGGCTACGACAAAATATTTAATGATATCACCCGCCACGGCTTCACCGGCGAAGGAAAATTCAAATTTCCCGGTGACCGAATTATAGACAGCCTGTACGCCGTTCCAGGAACCTGAGTTAATGTTGTAATACAGCATCGGCAAGCCGGGATCAACCTGCGGAATACCGGAAGGATCGAGGATGGTCACCACAAGTTTACGCCTGCCGGTAAAGGCAGTGTCGGGCAATGCCGTATAGCTGATGGTCGGAGGCACGAGGTCGAGCGGAATCCCGTCGAATTCGTCAGCACCCATATCGGGCGCATATCCCGTTCCGCGATATCCTGCACTGCCATAGCGGGGATCCGAGTCGATATCGTCGGTGATCCCGGTAACCGCGGCGCCGCCGCTTTCACACTGAGTCTCGGTATGGGTATCAAGGTGCAGGTCGTACGGCGAGGTATTGCTCCGGAATACCGGATCCTCTGTGATGGTAGAGGTTTCACGCGGAGTCATCCATAATTTATAGGACTCAACGGTCGGGTAACTCGTAGTTCCGTCATAGGCAATGAGATTTGCCGGACCGGGTATCCCGCAATAGAAGAGGTTATTGTTGTTGGTCGTGGCCATGTTGGTAATCGAACTGCTCGATTTGTACAGTGCGACCGCCCGTAATCCGGAAGCGATATTAGTCTTGTTCACGAAGATGTTGCTCTTCATGAAGACGGTCGTTCCACCCGACAGGTAAAGCGCCGCACTTTGATTGGTAGCGGCCGTAGCCCGGTAATCGAGGTACACCGTATTGAAAGAGAGACTGTCGTTGGTCCCACCCGCAATGACAATGGCCCGCACGCCCGGTGTTCCGGTGGATCCCCCACCCTTGATGTCGTAAATGAAGTTATTGTAAATAAGGTTGGTGGTACCCGAACTTAAATAATACCCGTTGGCATAATAGCTGCCCGACCCCGAATATTCGATATCGTAAATGGAGTTCTTGTATATTTTAGTAGTGGTCCCACCCGACTGGTAAATTCCATAAACCGAATAAACAGGTGATGAAATCCCATGGATCGAGTTCTGGTAGATATAGTTGTTCCCGGCCGATAAATAAATGCCATACGGGCTGTAAGAGGTGGCATTGCTGGAGAACCCGCTGATATCGTTCGAGTAAACCGTGTTGGCAGTTCCCGACAGGTACATTCCATAAACATAATACCCGGATGCGTTGGTGATCCTGAGCGTAGAGATCGAGTTGTTGTTAATGGTGTTCGTACCGGAGGTCAGATATATACCATACACATAAGCATAGGTGTTGGTAGCGCTGAGGTCATAGATGGTATTATCATGGATATTGTGAGTCGTTCCAACGGATCCATAGATCCCGTAAACATAGCTCGAACTTCCCGTGGTTGACAGGGTATTGAAACTGTTGTTGTAATAACTGGTGGTGTTGTTCGCTCCTGTACCTTCATAAATACCATAAATACTAGAGGAACCCGTGAGGTTGTTGAAGATGGTGTGATGAACCTTGAGATTGGTCTGGTACGCCAGGTAAACCCCATAGACTGTGCTGCTGCCTCCCCCGATGTTTTGTACATAACTGGAGGTGCCGGAAAGGTCGCCGATCTCATTGTTATCATCGTTGTAAGTGGCGGACATCCCGTATAAATAGTACCCGTTGTAGCAATCCTGTAAGGTGTTGGCGTAGAATTTATTGTTGGAGTTCGTGCCGGAGGCTGTGGTCGCCGATGAAGAGAAATAAACCCCATAGGAAGAGGTATTCACCTTGTTGAGGTCAATCGTGCAGTTCTTCACCGTGTTGTTCTGTGCGCCGTCGGTGCCGGAGGCGCCGGCCAGCCAGAATCCGTATTCCATCGCGGTTCCCGCATCCTGCAAAACCAATCCGTCGAAGGTGTAATAATCCACCCCGTTCAGCTTGAAGCAGGCATCGTTGGTCGCCGTAGTTCCGGTGAAGTTGATGACCGGGTTGGCTCCGGTACCATCCTTCTGGAACGTGACGGTGTTCGCAAGCGTCCCGGTGGTGCTGATCGTCAGGGGAGCTTCATTGAAAGTTGCTCCTGCGGCAACGTTGAAGGTTACCGCTCCGCCGATCCCAAGGATTCCCAGGTCCCTGACGGTGTTAAAGAATGAGGTAAAATTCCGCACGCCCGTGCCTGCGGGGTTGATGGTATAGACGCCGCTGAGGGGTCCGCGAACAACCCTGTACCCGGTGGGTGCTGAGACGGTCGGGGTACGATCGATTCCGGCAACCACGACTTTGGTCAGTTCGGCGTCGATTATATTGTCGGTCACGGCGCCGGCTGGCACATCGTAGGTCAGCCAGAAATAATTCGGCCCGGGGAGAAGGGTAAGCCCTGCATGGTTAAAGGTCAGGGGGCCGCTCGGCGTTGCGATGGTCGTTCCGAAGGCAGTGGTAGCCGAAAAGGTCGGGATGCTGCCGGTGGTCCACAGTTTCGCATTGGTGATGTCGGTCGCCGGAGCGTCGGTACCGTTGGTGTTCAGCACGATCTGGGTAACCGTTAACGGGGTGAGGGATCCGGTCATGACGATCTGGACACCCAATACTTCATTATTCGTGCTGCCCTTTGCGGCCGAAGCAAAGTTCGTCTGGGTAGCCGTGCACGAGGTATAGACCATCGTCACCGGGGTATATTCGTCGGCGCCGATGTCGGGAGGCGTGCTGCGCGTTTGACCGTCGATATCGGTGGTGATCCCGGCGATCGCCAAACCCTGTCCATCAAGCAGGGGAGCCTGCGCATGCAGGTCAGTGGGCGAAACAAACATGGGATCGGTGTTCTTCGATAGGAGGTCTGGCTGGTTTGGAGAAGCAATACTCGCCTGCCAGTTGGCCAGGGTGGCATAATTGGTCGAACTCATCTGACCAATATACCCACCGGTAGTATTGAGCAAATAAAGGTCGTTGTAATTGGAAACCGAACCTGTAGCCCCGATGGATCCGGCAGTGGGTGAAACCCAGCACCAGTGTCCGGCGGTGCTTTGTGCCACGGTCAGATTGGCGAAAATGTTATCTCTGACCAGCGATTTGCCGGTCACCGAGGAAAGTTCGAAACAGGAACTGGAAATGTTCGGAGATCCCGATCCGTCGATCCTGACGCTGTTGAATGAAACGTTGTAGGTAAAGGTGGAGGTGGCATTCAAAAGATAAATACCTTTCAGCATCTTGGTCGTACTGGCGCTACCTGTATACGCACTGGTGATGCCAAAAATGAAGTTGTTGTAAATATTCATGGTAGCCGTACCGCTCAGCGAACCGTAAATAGGGTATATCGCGGTTGTGGCCGAGACACTTTGATTCCGGAGGTCATGGATCTTGTTGCTGAACAGGTTGCAGGTACCAAGGCAGGAACTTGTATAAATGCCATAGATGCTGTAACTCCCGTTGACCGAAAGGTTCCTGATCTCGGTATTGCTGATGCTCAGTCCTGTTTGGGCATAGGCGTAAATGCCATAGCAGGTGGCCGCTGCACCGCCGATATCCCAGCCACTGGCTGCACCGATATAAGAGGTGCCGCCACCGATGGTTCCGACTTCAACGTTAACGTCAGTGTAGGTAGTTGAGTACGCATAGAGGTAGATCCCCGAATAGGTACTTTCAATAGCGAGATTGTAATACTTGTTATACGACTGTGTACCGGTTGCGTTGGTCGGAGTTACCGAATAATACTGGTAGATAGCCTTGGTGGAGGTGTTGGTTCGGGCCAGGCTGATCTTGCAGTTCTTGATCGTGTTATATTGTGCACCGTCTGTAGCGGAGACGTTGGTGATGTAATACCCGTACTCTGCCTGGGTGGTGGTGGTGGTGTTGTTGGGATTATCCACCAGGTCAATCCCGTCAAAGGTGATGTAATCGCCACCTTTTATGGTCACGATGGCGTCGGCGCTGCCGGTGCCGATACCGGAGACGATGACGGGATTAGCCCCGGTGCCGTTGCGTACGAAGGTGATGGGGTTGGAACTTGTCCCTGTAGCGGTAATGGTCGGACAGTTTTCAATGAAAGTGCCGTTCGCGACCACTAAAAAATTCACTCCACCCGCACCAACTCCATTAATATTCAAGTAGTTAATGGCATTCGTAAACGAAGTGAAATTGGTGGGTCCGCTCCCGGCCGGATCGATGTACCAGTTCCCGGTCATCGGGACTATGGGCAAGGTGGCCTGGCTTCCGGTAGCACCGGATGAGGCGGAACCCTCCATGGTTGCGGCAACATTGAAATAATAGGTAGTACCGGGTGTCAATCCTGTTAACGGCAGATTATAGGCTGTGCCGGTTCCGGCCATTGTGGTGGAAGGAATCGTGGTACTGACAACGCCTGTGGTGAAGCCTGCATCCAGTGCCCGGGTTACGACGAATAAAATTTCGTTGGTGGAATTGTCGACCCAGTTAACGGTCATTCCGGTCTGGCCAACTGCAGTGAATGTCAAGGATGTTGGGTTTGCCGGAGCGCCGGCCGGAGGAGTGAAGGTGTAGTAACGACGCAAACCATTGGCAGACGAACTAACCTGCAGGGTAACGGGAACGGTTGTGCCCAGGTTATAATTGGTAGGGGCCCCGGTAGTGGTGACGACATTGGTATTGACATTGATCGTCGCATAGGTGTTGTCGGTGTTTGAACTCTGGATTCCAGCCGATACGGTGGTGGTTCCCGGAGCATAATTATACACCATGTTGCCGTAAATGATCTGGATCACCCCGGTTGTCTCATTCAGCAGGACCTGGAATACGCCATCCTGTACCGAAGCACTATAACCGATGGCCATATTCAGCCATTCAATCACCAGCGTCCGGTTGGGGGCTGTTCCATTAACCTTGTAATGCACTTTCCCTGAGGTGCCTGTTTTCATGTCCAGCGAAAATGCCGAAATGTAAGGAGTCGTTGCCGTCCCTCCGATCTGCGTGTTTGCAGAGGTCCCGACCTGGGTGCCTCCAAGCCGGATCAATCCGTTCGCATTCACTGAAAATTGCGTGTACGGCACACCCATAAAGGTAAAAGTGAATCCGATGCTGGTCACAGGCGATGCCGGACTGTCATCTACCCCTGCAGCAACCAGCTGAGTGGTACCGGTTGACATATCAACCAGAGATCCATTATTATTGGTCGTGAAGGCGTAGTTTGCCGTACTCTGACCCAGTGTTACCAAGCTCAGAAGAAAGGCCGCCCATACCAGTGTAAATTTTTTCATAGGTTCGCGTTTGTGTTTGGTGGATGATTGAAGATTCCTGAAATATATATGGTTGTTTATGATCGGCCTTCCAAAGATAAATAATTTTTCACATGAAAGGTGAGCAGACCTTTCCCGTACGGAAACTTTGTGAGTTTTCCCATCTTACCTAAACACCTCTGTTTGCTAACGTATTTATTGTCTGTTCTTTATATTTTTTTATGTTATGATAAGTCAGCAAGCCAGACCAAAAGATTTAACTATTTTTAACCGAATTTATCGCTTGAAAAACTGAAAGAGCGGAGAAATATTGCTGCCATTTTATACAAACCTCCCTTGCTAAAGACCCGTGTCCCATGCCCGTTGGACGGCACGGAATGATGCCTGATCGCTCTGCATCCCTGAATCTAAAAACAGTTCTGCTGTTCAGATTTTTTCAGATCCGGTATAACACAAAAAACCGGGGCCCGATAAACGGGGCCCCGGTTTTTTATCCGCCCCCGGCCCCCTCCCTGCAAGCAGGGAGGGGTGGCCGAAGGCCGGGGTGGGTACTACCTGGTTTTCACCAGTTTCATTGTTTCGATGTATCCGTCGGCCACAACCCTGACAAAATAAAGTCCTTCCGGGAGTTCGGCGACACGGAATTCGTGTTGTTTTTCTCCGATCATCCTATCGGTCAGTACTTTATTGCCATTCATGCCGTAGATTTCAACCCGTACGGATCCGAATTCGCGGTCACCCTTCTGAACGAGGGTAAAGTTGCCGTTGGTCGGGTTCGGGAAGAGGAGGAAGCGGTCGAACGAAAGGGTAGGTACAGGAGTATCCTCAACCGTCGCCTCGGTCATCTTGACCGAACCGCAATAGTCGGTCGAGATATAGGCATGCAGGTGCGATCCGAGGACTGCCTGGGTTCCGGGCTGCATGATGATATGCACACCGGAGATCAGGGTCACATCGGCGCCTGCAGCGACGATCCAGGGGGCGGTGCCGCCTGTTGTGATCAGGTTCGTGGCGTTGAAACACTCGGTACCCGTTACCGTTCCGGTGAGGGTAATGTTGGCGCACACATTATTATCCTGTCCGACAGTCGTGCTATAGGAAACCGAGCAGTTGTTCGCATCGGTCACCGTCACCGTGTAGTTGCCCGGATTCAGTCCGGTCAGGTCTTCCGTGGTGGCGAGGTTGCTCCACGCATAGGTGTACGCGGGAGTTGCTCCGCCTACGGTCAGATCGATGGATCCATCGGCTCCGGTCGGGCAGCTGGCGTTGACCGGCACCAATCCCACCGTAAAGGCCGGCGGTGCATTCACCACCCACGAACCGGTTACGGAGGAGAGGGTGGCATCGGTAACGGTAACCGTATAGGTTCCCGCACCGATCCCGGTCAGGTCTTCGGTGGTAGCCAGGTTGCTCCACAGGTAGGTGTAAGGCGTAGTGCCTCCGGTCGCGGTGATGTTGATCGCGCCGTTGGTGTTACCATAACATCCTGTCACGTCTGTTACGGCTCCCGACACCGATAACGGGGTTGCGCTCGGGAAGGATTCCGTAAGGATCTGGGTGGCGGTTGTGACGACCGAACCTGTGTAGCCGGAGGCAACAATCAATAGGCGGGTGGGAACACCGGCGATGGTCAGCTCCACCGATCCGGTGGCAGCTCCCAGTACCGCAACAGGCACATTGGGTTTGGCTGCCCAGGTGTCGGTCATGGGGTTATAGGCATAACAGGGATTCGGAACGGCCGGGGTCCATGTCGCTGTCGGGCTTCCGGCGGCTACGATGATTTCGTCGGCACCCCAGGGAGCTCCGTCGAAGCGGTACATGGTTCCGGCAGGATAGCCCGTCTTATTGAAAATTCCAGAATGCACCACTTTTGTACCGGCCATATCGTCAACCCGTTCGTTGATTACCGGTCCGGTCGAGCCCGGGTACGGGTTCTTGGCGGTTGCCCAGGTAATGATATGAGGATCGGTGCCGTCGATCGTTCCAACATACACGGAACTTTCGATCACTGATGCACCGGCACCGGCCACATAAACAAGCTTGTTCCCGGCACGCGAGAAAGCGCCGCCGAATTTGGGAGCGGGCAATGAGGTGGCCGCGGTCCATGTATCCAGCGTAACATCGTAGAGGTATACATCCGATATCACATTATCGGAACCATCGACCCCTCCCGCGAGATAGATGTAGTTTGTCCCGTACGGGGTTGCCTTGCCCCAGGCCATCGCTTTGGGCAGGCGGGTGGGCATCAGGGTCCAGGAGTCGGCCAGGATGTCGTACCGGTACACCGAGTCGGAATAGACTGCTCCGGCGCCCCCGATCAGGTAAAGGTAATTCCCCACGGCTGCGCAGGTCGTAACTACACGCCCAACCGGAAGAGAAGCAATCGCCGTCCAGGTGTTGGTGCTGGTATTGTATTTATAGCATTCCGTTGCAAGTCCGGAGGTTGTATTTCCTGCCAGGCTGAACATGTATCCCACGGGGGGAGTGACTGAGTTGTCAATCCATCCGGTTCCGGTGCCCATGTAAGTTGTCGTTGGGTAAACGGCTCCGGAGGTCCAGGCGGCACTGGTTGCCACCACACTTTTAGACTTGCAGTCGTTCGAGATCTTCATGTCTCCAACCAGCCGGGTGCATACCGTTAGCGTGTAGGAGCCGGAGGCCGGGGTCCAGTTTGCGAACGTCACCTGGGTGGAAGCCCCGGAAGCCAGTGTTACTCCGGTCACGGTCGAGGTGTACCCGGATGTCGTCATGGTCACATCGAAGGTTTCGGAATTCAGCCCGAAATTCTTCAGGGTCGCTTTGGGAGCGATGGGGACTCCTGGAAGAACAAAGTCGGACACGTTGTCGATGGACATCGTTCCCACATCATCGGCGGGAGGCAGGCCGATCGTTACGATATAATCTTCGGTTTCGCCATACCCGTAAGCGAGGCAGGGGGTAAGGGTGGTACCAAAATAACCTTCCGCAACCGAAACCCTCATCCAGGTCTCGCCCATTTTAGCGCCGGCAGGTACGGTAAAGGTTCCCGTGATCGTCCGGGGACTGGCAGTGACGGCAGCTTCCGTATAAACCTGTTCGCCGGGATCGGTAAACACCCCGTTCTGGTTGAAGTCGATCCAGATGGCACACCCGTTCGTATAATAGGTAGCCCCGTCGCATTCATTTTCCTCGACGGTGAAGCTGACCACGTTACCCGGGGCGATGGTAGCCAGGGAGCCCAGGGTGGTGAAGTTGGAGTAGCGGTTGAGGATCGAACCGGGTCCGGGGGCTACGGTACTGCAGTCGTAGGCATTGGTGTTGCCGTCGATCGTCACGCTGTAGATCTCCTCATCGCCTGTGTTAGAGGCTCCCGATGCACAGTAGGCAAGCAGGGAGGTGCCCGTCACCGCCACATTGACAGTGGTTGCACCGCCGCCGGAATGCTCAATGTTGCCTGAATAGGGAATCCCCGGGGTTGTCGGTTTGAATACTGCGTAAACCGTAGTGTTGGGAAGATTCCTGCCAGTATAGCCAACCGTGATGGGGGCTGCGCTGTAAGGTCCTCCCTGAACCAGGGATATCTCGAAGTTAGCCGGCGGGGTGATGGTGATATCTCCTGCGGCGGGGGTGAGGTTCATCCCGGAAAGCACATACGAATACTCTTCGGAGGTGCCGCCCGACGCACAATAATTGAAATTGATCGAGTTGGGCAGGACGCTGAGACTGGGGCTCAGGTTTTCGACAATGGTAACCAGGTAGTCCTCCGTTTCACCGTAATTATATGCCAGGCAAGGCGTCAGGGCGGTACCGGCATTGCCTTCAGAAACCGTGACACGCATTCCGGTGGTTCCCAGTGCAGCGGTTGGAGGAACCGCAAAAGTGCTGACAATGTTGCGGGGGCTGACGGTAGTGGCGGATTCAGTATATACCTGTTCGCCCGCATCGGTGAAATCACCGTCGTGGTTGAAGTCGATCCACACCGCACAGCCATTGGAATAATAGGTTGCGCCGTCACATTCATTCTCTTCAACCGTGAAATTGGCCGTAGTCGATTGGGTAAGCGTAAACAGGGTACCGAGGGGGTAGAAATTGGAATAGCGGTTCAGGATCGATCCTGTGCCGGGTGCCACCGTTGTACAACTGTAAGCATTGGTTACCCCGTTAACGGTCACGCTGTAAATTTCCTCATCGGCGGTAGAGCTGGCCATGGAGGTGCAGTAGCAGTTGTAGAAGGCATTCATCGTAACCAGGAGTGGGTTGGAAATCCCGGTATTCCCCGAGCAGGTCACCTGGCAATGATAATAGGTTTCCGCGGTTTGCGAGGCAATATAGGTACTGTTGGTCCCTGTCGTCGGAGTCCATGTGGATCCGTCCGTGGAAGTTTCCCACAGATAGGTTACGCCGTCGCCGGAGGTCAGGTTCTGCAGCGAAAGAGTGAAGCTGACCCCTGAACAGGCGGGGTTGGCCGATGAAAGGGTATTTCCGGGATTGGGTGTACCCGAGCAGGGGGGGGCGATGATACTCATCTGGATGTTGGGCCGGTTCGCATTGACCGTACCACTCCCAGTGGGGGCCGAATTATCCTGAGCCCAATACTCATGCTGGCTGGTTGCCGTGGAATATCTGAAGAGGGGATAGGAGCTGACACCTCCCCCACCGTAATTTGTTTCGCAGAGTACCAGCAGGTTCCCGGAGGAATAGGTAAAATCGGTAATGTCGATGGTCAGCCATCCTGTTGGTGTAAAGCTCCGGGTCGCATCATACACCAGAGTAGCTCCGGTGGTGAGGTCTGCCCAGGTGCCGGCGGTGAGGGTGGTGGCTGTGGTAGTAGCAAGGTAAATCTTAGTCGGAGCAGTCGCTGTTTGCGCTGTACTCACATACCAGGCGAGGGTTGTAATGCTGCCGAATGTGCCGATTTCGGTTGCCGTATAGATGGCAGCGGATCGTTCATATCCAAAGTACAGGCCGAAGGGCTGCCGTTGGGTCGAGGTCCCGGTCCCGATAGTCACGGTGACCGCTGAAGAACTTCCTGCCAATAGGAGCAGAAAGGCTAAAACAGTAATTAATTTTCTCATGGTGTTGGTTTTGGTTGGTAAGTGGTTGAAAAACTCTCTGGGATGATATATTGAGTTTAGGATTGTATTGCGATAAAAAAATCCGCACCGGAGGTCTCCCTCCCTGCGGCTCATCTGCTAACAATTCAGCACTTACGTTTCCCTGTAAGGTTCTTGCCCGGAAACAAGTCAAATATACAAAAAAACTGAATAACCTAATTCTCAGAGAAATTTAGAATGAGTCTATCCTGGGCTCTGGGAGCGGGTTATGAAGTGACAAGTGACAAGTAACAAGTGACAAGTGACAAGTGACGGGTAAAATTCACCTGTCACTTGTCACTTGTCATTCGTCACTAAACTATCGGTTTTTCACCAGTTTAACGGTCTCCGTGCGGTCGCCCGAAACGATCTTCACGAAATAAATCCCGTCGGGCAATCCGGCAACACTGAAGGCATGATTCCTCTCCCCGTTCATCCGGTCGGAAACAATATGCGAGCCCTGAATACCGTAAATATCGACCCGGATATCGCCGGCAGGCAGATCCCCTTTCACTGCAACGGTAAAGCTCCCGGTGGTCGGGTTCGGATAGAGAAGGAAGTTGCTCCCGCTGAAGCCTGCAACGTGTTCGGTTGAAGCGGTGGTACCGGGCAGCGCCGGTGCTTTGCCCCCGCAATAGGGCCATTCGGGATCGATGTATCCGTGCAGGTAGCCTCCCGGCATCACGCGGGTGCCTTCCTGGAAGTAGATGCTCGCGCCGGCGATGAAGGTTGCACTTCCGCCGTTCTCCACCGTAACGGGACCATCCGCACCCGCCACGAACAAGGTAGCCGGAGCGCTGAAGCATTCGTTCTGACCGGATCCGACCGTAAGGCTGGCCACGGTATTGGTTCCCGGACCGGTCTGCGTGATCCGGATGTTATCCAGGTAGAGGTTGTTGCCGTACGCACTGGTGGCCCTGAATTTCAGCATGTTGGTGCCCGCCGGCAGATCGATCCCCTTCGTAGCCCAGTCGGCCGGAGTCGGCACGAATGGGTCGGTGGTGGCTCCCGCGGTATTCAGCGGTCCGGAAATTCCCCCCGGCATCGACTCGAGCAGCAACCAGCTGATGCCGTAATTGGTCGAATAATAGATGTCGAGCTTGTCGATCTCCACTACATAGGTTGCGTAAGCATAATCGAACGCCAGGTGCTGCGTAGGCGCTTCATCAAGATTGAATGGAACAGTGATCAGGTCATACGATCCGGCCCACTGGTCGAAGAAGTTTGCAAACGCCGAAGCGGTGCCGTTCCCGTATCCGCTGGCGGCTGTGTTGCGCGCCCAGGCAAAGGGACCGGTTTCCGGGGTATTGATCCAGCAGGGCGGCGGGAATGCCGTGCCTTCAAACCCTTCGCGGAATGGGTCGTACTTCTCCGGGCACAGGGTGCTGATGGAACCTGTTGCCGACCAATCGCTCGAGCATTCGGCGGTGTTGGCCTTGATCCGGTAAAAATACTGGGTACTGCCCATCAGCCCGTACACGTTACACCAGAATAGCGGGAAATCAATGGTATAAGGGGTGCCCCCTTCGAGGTTCAGGAATTGGTCGTCGGTGGCGACTTCCACCGTATAATTGACAGGAATGCTTCCGCCGGTGTAGGTCCAGCCGAGCCAGAGTGAGTTGGGCGCCGGATAAAATGCGGTCACCGAACCCGGCACAGCGGGACACGACACGATCCCGACAGTCTGGCTGCGGGTGCAGCCCATATTGGTGGTGGCCGTGACGGTGTAGGTCTGCGATTGCTGCGGTTTTGTCCACAGGATTGAATAGTTTCCGGTTCCCGTATATGCCGTCGTGGCCGATGGATCGGTAAACAGATCGTCGACCGGCGACCAGGTGAATTGGGCGTTCAGTGTGCCGGTAACAGTGAGTTCATCCACCGCCCAGAACCAATCATAGCTGCCGGCATAGCGGAAACGGATCTTGACGTTTGGCTTGCCCTCAAAGGTTGCAGGAAGAGGAAGGACCGTCGTGATGAAGGAAGAGATGGTCCCGAAGTCATTGGTCACATCATTTCGCAGGATGGTGGAGGTGACAAAATTATCGTCCGATACCTCCACGGCCGCCGCCACATCAGTTGAGTTATTCAGGTACTCCTTGAAAGAAAGCACCACACCGGTGATCCCGGCCGTGCTGAAGGAGGGCGAAGTCAGCTGGGTATTGGTCGTACTACCGGAACCCCCTGCGTCGGAATTGGCCAGCATGAAACCGCTGGTGGAACCGGAGAAGGTATAGCCCGAATAGACGTATCCGTTCGCCCGTGGGGTCCAGTCACACAGGGCGGTGGACGATCCGGCGGTCACGGTAAAGGAACCCGCCCCGCTGTTGAAGTTTTCGCTAAAAAGAACCAGATCGGTAACATTACCTCCCGAGGCAACCAGTTGCTGGGTAGCTCCGGCCGCAAGCGTGGCACTGGGCGGGGTGATGGTGATGGCCGCCGGGGCCGGGTACTGAACCACTGTGGCCTGTCCCGACATGAGATTCGTGCATCCGGTGACGGGGTTGTTGGCCGTGATGGAATATTGGCCCGAGGGCAGTGCTACCGGTCCAAAGGTCAGCAAACCACCGTTTCCTTCCTTTTCAACCGGCGGTATGGAAGAAAGGGTGTAAGTGATCCCTGCTTCCGACCCGCTGAGGGTAATGGTGATTCCTTCGGTCCCTTCACAGTAATTACCCCCGCCGCCTACGGCAAATACCTGGGGAAGGGGATTCACGGTAAAGGGATCGTCACTGGTGTCACTTCCGGCAACAGTAGTCACCGTGACATAGCCTGTCGTACCCGTCCCCACGGTCACCGTAACAGCAGTCGCCGTTTTGAAACGATCGCAGCGGGTGTGCCCCCGATCGTCACGGCGGATACCAGGTCAAGGCTTGTTCCGTTGATGGTCAACTGCGAACCCACACACCCCGAAGTGGCACTCAGCCCGGTGATCTGCGGTGGCTGGATTTCCGAAACCGAGAATTCATCGATGCCCTGGTTGCAGAAATAATAGCCGTAATTGGAGTTCGCCATGAACCGGAAGACAACGGTTTGGTTGGCATATGCCGACAGCTCAAGACTGTTGACGGTCCATCCGTCGGTGGAGCTGGTGGCACTGAAAACCGAGTTGGAGGAGGTATGCTGGAAAAGATTGGTCCAGGTCAATCCCCCGTTGGTACTGATCTGCAGGGTCAGGGGGACAAGGTCGGTGCCTCCCGTTCCTTTGTATCCGGAACTGCCCAGCCAGTAATAGTATTGAACCTTTTTTACCCCGCTACCGAGGATAAAAGTCTTCGTAACAAGGTAATAGGGGTTGTAGGTGGTTTGGGCATTGAAGACATTCAACCGGGCGAAATAGGACCCGCTCTGCGGGCCTGCTGCACCGTGGTCTGCGTCGGCAACAACCGGTTCCCAGTGGTAGGACGCACCGGTGCTCCCCTCGGCAGATGTCCAGCAGTCAAAAGCAGCTCCGAAACTTTCCGTATAGGGATAAGTGGTGACCTCTGAGCACGGGGTGGTGGCATTGGCTGCAGCGCCGGTGGTGGAGTAATAGTTGTTGGCATCCACCGACCATGCTTTATAGTAATAGGGAGTTTGAGGCGTCAGGCCATTGTGTTCGAAAGCCGAAAGCGGTCCGTTGTAAATGACTTTCCCGCCTCCGCTGATCAGATCGTCGATGTTCAACGGCGTTCCGTTGACCGGCGTACCGAAAGTACTGGTGGCACTGGTAGCGATAACGACATTTTGCCCGATGGTGTTCCTGGTCCATTCCAAGGCGATCCTGGTGGAAAGGGTCGCCGTGGCCGTCAGGTTGGTGGGTGGATCAATCACGATGGTACGGGAACCCGCAGGGGCGGTGACTGAGGGTACATAATCGGCTCCTCCGACGGTGATCAGCGTGCATTCCGCATCGACGGTATGGCCAGCAACGGCATTGGCCGGAATATCATATGTCAACCAGAAATAATTGGTCCCGGCCGTCAGTGCCTGTGTACCCGTCAGTTGATAAGAGGTGAGGGAAGGCGAGGCTTCTGTTCCAAAGAGGTTGGTGGCCGCAAAGGTCGAAGAATTTCCGGTATACCAGATTTTGGCATTACTGATATCCGAAGCAGCAGTAGAACCGTTGGCATTCAGGGTGAACTTAGTAACGTTCAACGTTCCCGAGTTCCCGCTGGTCACGACCTGGATGCCGGTTACGACCTGGCTTACCGTTCCCTGGTAAAGGTTGGCTGTGCTGGCCTGGGTGGCGGTGCCGGATGAATAGGTATAGGGAACATTCTTTATTCCGATGACAAGGTAACCGAGGCTGGAAACAGCATCCGACAGGATCGTCGTCGATGTGGGGGCCGCCGTGCTGATCAGGTCGTAGGAACCGCCCTGCGAGGCCGATTTAGCCATGCCGTTGTTGACGGTCAGTCCTGCATCCGTCAGCCGGATGGTGGTGTTGGTAAAGTTGGTCCCGCCGGAGAGGATCTGGGCATTCCAGTACCGGTCGGTGTTGAGCGAAGTCATGTTCGTGCCCGTCGTACCGCCGCAATTGCCGTCGAACACCTCCGCCCGGATTACCACCGTTCCTCCGGCATTCGTAGTCGGGTTGACCAGTTCCAGCGGTTTGTAAGCCGATTTCCCGACGGGGAACAGGTAGGTGCTCCCGGTTGCCAGGCTCAGCGGAAGCGTACGGGCAACGGGACCGTTGATGTATCCGGCCGTATAGGCGATGGATCCGGTCGTGGTTCCGGTAATGGTCAACAGGTTGGTCTCGCTCGTCGTGAGATTGCCAAGGGTCATGGTGAAGGTCCCAACGCTCAGTGCGCCCCCGCTCAGGACTGCTCCCGGGCTGCTGTTAAGGGTAAGGGAGGTCAACGTGCGTGAAGCAGGAATTTCAAGCCCTGAGGTAATGACGGCAGGAGCCGAATAGTAACTGATGCCGATTCCACCCGAGCCAATGTTGAAGGTCGGGGCGACATCGAAGGATCCGGCCGGGCTCGTTGAGCTTCCTCCGCGTTGAATGAAAACACTGGAGGTTCCTCCGATGCCGAGTTTGAGCCGGTTGCTGTTGACGAAGGTACCGGAGAAAAGATTGACGCGGGTGGTATAGATATCGGCATTGAGGGTGACATTGCCTGGGTTCCCGATCCCCACTCCGGTGCCGATGAACGGCGCTGCCAGGGTCCCGAGCGTACCCGTTCCGGAATAGGTTTGCGGGTTGCTTCCGCTGAAATCGAAACGGCTTCCGGAGGTAAGTCCCTGGATAATCCCGTTGTTGGTCACATTCCCATATACAAAGGCCGACATTCCCAGACAGTCAAAGGTAGTGCCGGTGGGCACAGTGAGGTCACCCGAGATGATCAGGACGCCACTGGTCTGGTAGACCTCTATCTTTTTATTATTCGTCGTATTGTTGATTGTCACATTGGGAGCATACCCGTAAAGCCGGAAGTTGAAGTTGGTGACGGTGGCCGAGGTTCCGACCTGGAGGGTCCCGCCGGAGAACATGTGGGTCGCAACGACATAGTAGTCTCTTGTGGTAGCGCCCAGAGTTCCGCTGTTGCGCTGCACGAGGATGATCGTCCCGCCGCTGGTGATGAAGGAGGTGCCGGTGGAAGAGGTGATGCCGAAACTTGCGTTGGTCGTCGAGGCATTTCCGATGGTAGCCACCGACAGAACGCCGCCCGACTGGTTATAATATACCCCCGTGCTGGTCAGATTGAACCGTCCGGCGACGTTGATCGCCCCGCCTTCAATGATATAGACGGAACCTGTTCCGCTTCCAAGGGAGTTCCCGGAACCGCTTCCGATATTGTACGTTCCGTTGGTGACGCGGAATAACCCGTTGACAGTGATTGAGTTACCCTGTCCTTCAATCGTGAAATTGGGATTGTTGAGCCAGATACCCCCGATCGCCGGAATGGAATAGCCCGTGGTGTTGAAAACCTTGCTGGATTGACTGAAAAGCCCTGATATCTTCAATGTTCCGGCGGTGTGTGTATAGAGGAAGCCGGTATTGACAACTCCCTGGGTGGTGGAAGCCCGCTGGAGGTCGAGAATGGGCGGGATCACGGTGGAAGTCGCCGTTACGGACCCTTTATTGAGCACGATCCGGTAGAAGTCCAGGGTAGTTCCGGTTCCGCTGATGGTGGAATTCGAAGTCCCGAAAAAGGTAACCGTCACATTAGAGGTTGTATACATGTCGAACGTACCGTTGACGGTCAGGTTCCCCGCCCCCTGGCCGCTGCTGGCACTACCCCCGATATAGAGTGTGTGTGCCAGTGCCGTCCCGGTTCCGGCTGAAAAGGTCCCGCCGGAAGCGACGGTCACACTCCCGTTCACCGTCAGGGTGGAGGCCGAAGTGGCTGAATAATTCAGGGTTCCGGAGGTTCCCTGCCCCACCGTCAGGTTCCAGCAGGTGGCGGTAGTGGTGTTCACCACCACGGTATGTCCGTCGCCGATGATGACATCGTCGTACATCGTTGGTACGTTTCCCCCTGGCCAGGGAGCTCCCGGCGTGGTCGAACTCCAGTCGCCCGAACCGGCTGTAACAATGGTACCTCCGCTGGTGGTGGCCTGGGTTCCGGTCAGGTAAGCCGACTCCAGATCGAGTACTGCGGCGATCCGGTAATAGTAGGTGACCCCGGGCACCAGGCTCGTCAGTGCCTG
>Ga0116170_10001501_pt1 | contig 23494 bp, 18 predicted proteins | sample AD_JPNHW1_MetaG_FD_89797 | JGI IMG/M metagenome (GOLD analysis project Ga0116170, IMG submission 89797) | Active sludge microbial communities of municipal wastewater-treating anaerobic digesters from Japan - AD_JPNHW1_MetaG | ecosystem: Engineered > Bioreactor > Anaerobic > Digestate | place... | reverse complement strand
GGAGCAGGGTTGCTGCATTCACTCCATTCGCCCCAGAGTCCGTTCTCACAGTTTCTTGTCTGCGTTCCACCGTTTCCGCATGCCTGATCCTGTGTCTGACCTGCTGAACATTGAGGAGAACCTCCGCCGCATGGTGCAAATCCCCTTGTGCATCCTGAAAGAGGCGATGATCCTGAAATGATATTTCCTCCTATTATACAGCTTGCATTAGCTGTAAACTCGTAGCTGTTTTGAAGTTTGTATGAACCTGTCGCTATACAGACATTGCCATTATTTTTTATATCTGAGGAGTCATTCATCGTACCTGTAACAACTATTTCAGTTGTGCCGTTACCTTTAATTTCACCGTCGGATGTGAGATTGAGATTAATTGCATTTATTTCAAGTGAATTGCTGTTTTCTATCGTGCCGTCAAAAACTGATACCGCAGAACCCATCATATCTATTGCTATGTCTCCTGCTGCATGAAGATATCCTGTCGATCCGAAATTTAGTGTATTTGAAGTAAGGTGAATCGAGCCTGCGGCATTCAGACTGCCGTTATGAGTCATCATGTTTCCGGCAGTGATCATAATCGCACCGCCTGCTGTCATTGATGAACCGTTATTCAGTGTGGAATTATTTGCTGTAGTGATCATGATGTTCGCCATGACCGAAAGAGTTCCTTTATTTACGAAATTTCCTGCTGTTATCTGAATATTCACTATATTTGTAATGTTCGCACCGGTGGCAATTTCCACATTACAGCCTGAATAAGGAACGATCGATCCGTAAGAAAAGTTAATATTCCCGGTAAATCTGGCTGAAGTTACAGGATTTGCAGCCCATACCATATAATCTGAGTAGGATGCTATCGTTTTATATGTGTTGGGTTTTGAACATGCCGGAAATGACCTTAACTGAACAGAAGAAGATTCTTCTGACAGACTGTTGACATTATTTTCGCACGAAACAAATACAAAAAGTGCAAAAAATAAAAAAGCCGATCCTAAAAATAATGACTGTTTCATTGTACTACCCCGTAATATTCTTTTTCCTTCCTCTGTCTTTACATTCCCATGCAGTTACTATTAAATACGATTTACATAAAAGTCATATTCACTGTTTTTACACTGCGAATGGATGTTATCAAAAATCATGTCGGTTTTCAAGGATAATTTTTCTTTCATTTTGTATCACTATTGTACTTTGCGTTTATCAAATAGAGTGTAAAATTAAAATGGGAAAGTCTCTTAAATTCAGATTATTTAACCCGCTAAACCGCTATTCTCCTTTACCGAACAGACTGTAATGAATGTTAAATTTAATTAGGACAGAATAATCCTGTTTAAGGTGCCTGGTGTCATCAAATAATTAACACAACATAATAGTAATTTTGTCGGGTCGGGAAAAGTTTGGTTTTCGTGAAAAGCTTGGTTGCCGAAATACCCGACACTATTTCTGAGTAAGAGTTTCCATGTCGAGAGAAGTTATTCCTGAGAGTTCAAGCATTGCCATCATGTGCCGGTAAAGACTAGAAATTTCTTCTGTTTTTGCAATTCTTACCATTAACGAGGCGTTCAGGAGATCGGTTTCGGTCGTCATCTGTTTTTCATATTTACCTTCTTCTATCCTCAGATTTTCAGTTGCCGATTCAATTTTCACCTGATTGAGTTCTATTGTTTTTTCAAGGACAGAAATATCTGAATGGAGCTTTTTGATCTGAAGGGTCATGTCCTTGATAAGTCTTGCATTATCGAGTTTTGTTGCAACACTTTCAGCTTTCACCATCTGATAGTCGAAATAACTTTTTGCTGTCTCAATTCCAAAATCCCACTTCAACACTCCGCCGACAAAAAATATACCTTCAGGACTGACGACTGTGGGATCCCAGTTCTGCTTAAATCCGAGAGTGAAACCTAATTGAGGAATGAATGACTGCACTGCAACTTTATCAAGTCTGCCTCGTATTTCATCGTTCTTTTTGATCATTTTCATTTCAATTCTGGTGTTTTTCTGCTCTTCCGCCAACATACTGGAATCGCTGACTATTTTGTTGAAAACTGGCGGCTCGCTTTTGATCTCAAAACTATTTTCATCTCTTTCAATTATTAGCGAAATAGCTGTTTTTATTACAGATCTGGCTCCAACATACTTTTCCTTTTCTATCGCAAGTGCCGCTCTTTCCACTTTTATTTTATTTACCGGACGCAGATCAATGAGACCGCTATTATAATAACTGGTAGCCGTCACTTCATATCTGTCAAGCTGATGCTCAGATTCTTCAATTAATTTAAGTACTTCACCAAGCATACTGTAGGTGTAGTAATAACCCCTGACTTCTCTTTTTATCTTTTCAGATGAAAGTTCTGTCTTCAGTTTTTCAATTCCGGCTTTCAAATCTCTTGCCTTATAACCCTGATAAATCTCCCAAAGCTGTGTAACAGGCTGTATCAGAGTAAGATCCAGAGTTCTTTGATGATCAGGCATTTCAAGAGTTTTTTCAATCGGCGGAACAGTATCAGGAAGGTCGATCTGAATAGGACTCGACTGATTAATCGAGCCTTCAAGAAGCGGCATAAGCCCTGAAATATCAATTTTAATCGGTTCAGGATCGGAAGTATAGACCAATTCAAGCAACTTGACTTCGACAGAAGTCTTCGGGAAGAAATTCATTGCGACTTTCTTTCTGTCATTAACAGCCACTTTCTCCTTTGATATCTGAGCCTTGACTGTTTCGCTATTCTTCACACTTTCTGTTAAAAGCGTTTCAAGATCAAGAACCTCGGCACTAAGAGAAAAAAACAGAAATATTGCCGGGAAAAAGATCCAACTGATTTTTCTCATTGTCATTTCCCCCCTTCATCAAAATAAAGATGCCTTTCACAATCCCACGAAACTGCAAGCACCCTTTCATTTTCATTAACGATTTCCTGATTCATTTTTGTCAGACTTTCAAAAAACTTTTCTGTTTCATTTTTATCAGCCTGCACCATCACAATAGAGCTTGATCCCGGCCATACCGCATTGTTCATCCTGGGATTTCCGCTGGGCTGGACACCGTCCGCATTTTCAATCACCTGATAACTTTTCACACTCTGCATCTTCAAAAGCTCAAGAATCTGTTCAAGCTTTGAAATGTTACATGTCAGATATATAAACTTCATTTTAAGCTTCCTCCTTCAACAACCTCTTTTTTTGCATCTTTCCGGTAAACCACAGAATATATGCACGGAATAAGTACCAGAGTTACCACCGTAGCTACCAGAAGCCCGCCGATGACAGTTATTCCCAGCGGTTTCCAGATTTCAGATCCCGGACCTGTATTCAAGGCCATCGGCACCATTCCGATAATGGTGGTCATTGCTGTCATCAGAACAGGCCTCAGCCTGTTACTTCCAGCCTTTGCAATGGCCTCTGTAACTTTAAGCCCTCTCGCTCTGAGCAGGTTTGTATAATCGACAAGAACAATTCCGTTGTTTACAACAATTCCAAGCAGCATAATTATGCCGATAAAAGTTGTTGCGCTAAGTGTCGTACCTGTCAGCAGAAAGGCCCAGATAACACCGATTATGCTCAAAGGCACAGTAAACATAATTATGAAAGGATCCCTCAGATTCTGGAACTGGGAAGCCATTATTGCATAAATGAGGAAAAGACTCAGAGCGAAAAGAAGGTACATATCCGAAAATGTACTCTGCTGATCCTTGTACTGTCCGCCAATTTCAATATAAACATCAGGATCGGTATCTACAGATTTCAGAATCTCTTTTGTTTTTTCGACAGCCTCTCCGAGAGAAACTCCGTTCAGTCCACTTCTTATATATGCTATTCTCTGCTGAGTTTCATGAAGAATTTTCATAGAACCCGTACTTTCTTCAATTGTGGAAACAGCGCTTAATGGAATCATTTGACCTGTAGCGGTTGTCAGCATGATGTTTTTTAAATCGGCAGGAGTCTTTCTGTTTTCATCTCCATATCTCAAAACAATGTTATATTCATCATTATCCTGCTTAAATTCACCTGACTTGGCTCCATAAAGGCTTTCCCTTATTGTAAGAGCCGCCATTCCTGCATTCAGACCCAGCGTTGCCAATCGTTCACGATCAAGTTTGATTCTTATTTCCGGTTTACCCTTATCAACTGTGGATTCAATATCCTCAAGAAAAGGCGCTTCTTTCAGCAAGTCATGAATCTTATTGCTTGTTTCGTATATTTTTTCAAGATCGTTTCCGGTAACTTGTATTTCAAGAGGTTTGTTCATTCCCAGAAGAGCTCCCTGAAGAAGAGATCCGGCTACCATTGAAAATGATTCGATTTCAGGAATTTTTTCTACATCCCGTCTTATTACTGACGCTACATCTTTAGCACTGTAATCCCTTTTATCCGAATTGACTATTTTCACTGTAATGTTAGCAATATTCTTTCCTTCATTGAAACCGAACAGTGAAAGCATACCGCTTTCCGTCTGACCTACAACAGAATAATATGTCCTGACATCTTCCGCTTTTATGTTCTTTTTTATTATATCTTCAACTTTCAAAGCGATTTCATTAGTCCTTTCAGCACTGACACCTGTTTCCATTTCGACAGTCGCTATTATATCTCCCATATCAAACTCGGGAATGTAATCGGTTCCTGTATTTTTTCCAGTCCAAACGGTAAAAACAAAAACCGCCAGCACAATAACTATTATGACAACAGAATGTCTGACTGAAAAATTAAGTAGCGATTCATATTTTTTCTCAACAAATACAAACAATTTTTCTGATTGTGCAAACAATTTTCCATGTTTTTTGATTTTATTTTTTCTTTTGAGCATAAGAGAACTCATCATCGGTGCCAAAGTCAGAGAAGTTATAAGCGATGCGACTATGGTTACAGAGGCTACAAATGCAAGCTGTTTGAAAAGAAGTCCAACGACACCGCTGACGAATGCCAGTGGAAGGAAAACCGCAACAGTTGTCCATGTTGAAGCTGAAATAGCGGCGGTCATTTCACCGGCTCCGAATATCGAAGCTTCCGCAGGTCTCGCACCTTCATCTATGTGCCTCGTTATATTTTCAAACACGACAATGGTGTTGTCGACCACCATGCCGAGCGTTATCGCAAGAGCCATCAGAGAAAATATATTTATTGTATATCCGCAAACATACATGAATATCAGACCGATAATCATCGAGAACGGAATCGTAAGAATTACTATCAGACTTCCTTTCCATTCTCTCAGGAAAAAAAGTACAACCAGAATTACAAAAATAGCAGCATAAACAGCACTTTCGCCTAGATTCTGGATAGAAACCTCTATAAGTTCGGAAGAATCAACAAGTTCAGTAATCTGCACATCTGACGGAACATTGTTTCTGATCCGTTCCATTTCCGCCTTTACATTCCTTGCGACTTCAAGAGTATTGGCTCCGCTTTGTTTCTGCACCATCAGAACAGCCGTATTTTTCCCCTGCGCACGGCTTGTGGAATCCTGTTCCTTTATTCTGTCTCTGACTTCGGCAATATCTCTAAGCTTAATTACACTTCCATCAATAGCGGTAATTGGAAGATTTCTGATTTCCTCAACCGATTCAAATTCCGCCGGAACTCTTACAGCTAGATCCATTCCTCCGGTTTTAATATTTCCCCCCGGAATAGAAACATTCTGTATTTTCAGAAGATTAGATATCATTCCAGTAGAAACTCCATAGGATTTGAGCTTCACAGGATTTACCACCACTTCTATTTCTCTTATCGGGGCTCCCAAAGTCAGCAGACTTCCGACTCCGTCAACCTGTTTGAGCCTGCTCTCCACTCTGTCATCGATTATTTTCTTCAGTGCCGGTTCGTTTTCAACTGCTGATATACCGTAAATAATTACAGGCATCATCGAACTGTTAACCTTTACTATCATAGGGTCTTCGGCATAATCAGGAAGATTTTTTTTGACCATTTCTATTCTGTCCCGAACATCGTTAGCCGCATCCCCTATTTCAGTACCGAAATCAAATTCAAGCCTTACAAAACTGACATTCTCTTTTGATGTGGATTTGATCGATTTAAGTTTCTGAATACCTGAAAGCTGTTTTTCAAGATTTTTTGTTACCTGCTGTTCCACATCTTCCGCCGAAGCTCCGGGATAGACTGTTATGATTGTCAATGCCGGATACTCAACTTCCGGAAGAATATCCAGTTTTAACTCAAGAAACGCCAACAACCCGAAAATGATCAGACCGGTAAAGATCATTATTGTCGTAACCGGTTTTTTAACGGCATTTTGTGACAATTTCATTTTTTATCTCCTACTGGTTAACCGTGACAACGGTCATTCCGCTGCGAAGTTTTGTTTTACCCGCTGTTACAACTTTCTCATCTCCATTTAAGCCTGAAACGGCAAGCACATCACCGAGATCATCAACAATTTCAACTCCTTTTCTCGTTACGACTCCGCCTTTTTCCGTAAAAACATAGTGAATATCGCTTCCTGCCTGTCTATCGACAGCAATTCTCGGAACAACTACTGATTCAGTTGCCGGAAGTTTTATGTTTACTCTTCCGAACATTCCCGGTTTTATCAAATGTTTGCTGTTGTCAACTGCAATGCTTATTTTGACAGTCCTTGACAAAGTAGAGACCAGACTTTCCTCGGAAAAAAGTTGGCCTTTTAAAATTTTGTCAGGATATGCTTCTGCTGTCACATCGATAGTTTTCATCTTTTTTATGCCGGAATAATCCTTCTCGCCTACTTCGATCTCTATCAGCAATTTGTCTATATCCATAAATCTTATTATTCCGCTTGAGTGGGAAAAACCCGGAGTAAATCCGGGATTCAACAGAATAAATTCCTCTCCCTCTTTCATCATGTGCTCTGCCACCACCCCGTTGAAAGGAGCTCTTATCTCCATATTGCTTATCATCATTTCATATTTGGCTTTAGTTGCATCAAGCTGTGCCTGCAAATGGTCAAGCTGCTGAGCCGGAACGATTTTTTTCTCAACAAGATCACTGACTCTGGAATAGTCCTTTTCAACAGCATCGAGCTCAGCTTTCACAGCTTTGGTCATCTCATCTGAAAGTGTTACTATCAAAGCGTCTTTTTGAACCCGGCTTCCTTCACGGTAATATATCTTTTTTATTCTTCCCGGCATATGAGCTGAAAGGTTAGCCTCTTTAAAAGGTTTGAAAGTCCCTCCGAAACTAAGTTCAGGAGAATAGCTTTTCTTCTGGGCAATTACCGTTGAAACCCTGACTTCCTGATTTTTAACCTCTGAAGCCTGCTGATCAACCGCTTTCTGTTCACAACCTGTAAAAAGGAACACTGTTAAAATAACAACTGTAAAAAATTCTTTTTTCACTTGTCTCTCCTATTAAGTTAAACTTTAATGCCGTGATTAAAAATAAAAGCGAATGATGATTTTATATCATCTATCGAAGTTTTACCATCATATTCCTGTGCAAGAAGGATAATGTTTGCCATAGCATCTATCAGTTTTATAACTATTTCCGGATCGTTTTTTCTGAAGACCCCTGAATTCATTCCTTCGACAAGTCTTGAGTGAATGTTTTTCATTTTTTCCTGATGAATGCCATGAAAAATAGAAACCAGCTTTTCCGGCATTGCAGAGACAGCTTTTGTCACAAGTTTATAAATATATTGGTTTTTATTGTAATACTGCTGGTGCGCCTCAAATATCATCTCTACAATCCGTTCTATGTCATTTTTTTCAATCTTTGAAATTATCTCAGAGTACATTTTATCAGCAAAATAAGCAACTGTTTCGATAAAAAGCTCCTCTTTGTTGCTGAAATATCTGTACAAAGTTCCCTTGCCGACCCCGGCATTTTTTGCGATTTCATCAAGGTCTGCCAGATGATATCCGGATCTTCCGAAATAATTCCCCGCCGCTTCAAGGATTCTGGTCTTTCTTTCTTTCTGATTTGTCGTCATTTTTAACATTCTCCACCTCCCCTAAAAACTACCAAGTTCGTATTTTTAGAACTTGCGAGTTCCATTTATAATCTGTTTTTTTGAAAAATCAAGAGGAAATCTTTTTTAATTGCATCTGCTTTGACTTATGTCCATTTAATTATAAAATGGTTCGTTTTTAGAGGAATCACGATGGAAAAAACAAATCGCAGAAATATAATAATTATGGCAATTTTCTCTGTAATTATAATGACTTCTGTGTCCATTGCTGTAAACACATTTACTTTGAGAAAATATCCTGCAAGCGGTGATGAAGCGAGCCTGTGGTTCCAGTCTGAACTTTTCAAGGAAGGGAAGCTCTGGAACGAATCGCTTGATAAAAACATTATGGGGCTTTTCAAAAGACACCATGTGGTCACAACCGGAGAAAAGGAATATTCAAAATATCCGCCAGGGCCGTCACTGTTTTTTTCAATCATTCCGGGAGATTTCAACGGATTTTTCGCAAATGTGTTTTTTAATTGTATCACTTATATCGCAGGACTTATAATTCTTTTTGCATTCGGTTTTTCATTTTTCACTCTTCTGATTTTTTCATCGTTATATGTTTTTTCAGCAATGATAATCTTCAATGGCGCTTCATGGTTCAGCCATCCGGGAGCTGCGGCGTTTACTGCTCTGACAATTCTTTTCATTGTTTACGGAGAAAAGAAGTCTTCGTTTTTCTGGTTCTTTCTATCCGGTCTTATGATTGGAATTGACATTTTCATGCGACCTTTTGATGCTGCTTTACTTCTTGCATCTATTTTAATTTATTACTTTTTTGAATTAATCAGTTCGTTTGATAAATTCACCAAAATTACAAAGACCGTTTTCTTTGTTTTTCTCGGAATACTGCCTTTTTTTATATTATTCTTATTCTATCAGAAAATTTATACAGGCAGTTTTTTCAAATCACCGTATTCTCTTTATGTTTTCTCTTCAGATCTCAGAACCGGTGATCATATCGGTGAAGTCACAATGACCCTCTCTCACTATTTTAAATACGGACTTGGCGGGCTTACTCCTCTCTGGCTCAAGAATATGATGCGGTGGACAAATCCTGTTGTTGTTCCGGCAGCAATATTGGCAATTCCTTTTTTCTGGAAAGCTGAAAAAAATCATCTGTTACGGATATATCTGATAATTCCTCTTGTTTTTATTATGGGTTATGCTCTTCACAACGCCCCGGGGGGAGACAGTTACGGACCGAGATATTATTATCCTGCAATGATCTGCTGGTTTTCGCTTGCCGCTTTTTCAATAAATTTTATTATTGAAAAATCAGGCTCTTATGAACTTATTTTTTCAACCATACTCTGTATTTTAATTATCACAACTGCAGGAATGGCAATTCATAAACATTCTGCGATAAAAGCCAACATTATTGACCGTTTCAGCATTTATTCTTATTCCGTGGAAATAATAAAAGACTCTAAAGCACTTGTTTTTATTAAAGAAACTAAAACTCTGGATAGTGCTTTTTTTATAAGGAACAAACCGGATTTCAGCGACAAAATTCTTTACATTCGCAAACCTGAAGATCACGATTCTTTATTATTACTGAATAATTTATTTCCAGACAGAACAATTTATGAATATAATTATGAAAAAAGTTCTGGAAAACATATGTTGAAAAAAGTTTCCCCGGGGGCACAATGACAAAAACATGGAAGATCCTGATAGTGGACGATGATGTATCAATCTTGAGAAGTTACCAGAAGTATCTGGAATCTGAAGGTTTTTCTGTTTTCACTGCCAAAGACGGAGCAGAAGGTTTCAATAAAACTATCAAGGAGAGTCCAGAGATAATACTTATGGATATTAACATGCCTGTCAGAACCGGGCTGGAACTTCTTGAAGATCTGAACAGGGAATTAGGCACTTCTATGCCGCTTGTAATAATGCTTACAGCTTATGGCGATCTTGAAGCCGCAGTAAAAGCCACCAGACTTGGCGCTTATGATTTTCTGACAAAACCTGTTCCGCTTGAAAAACTGCGCCTTTCAATATCAAGAGGTATTGAAAAAATAACTCTGACAGAACATGTCGCTCATGTTATAAAAGACGATTCTGAATTCAAAGACACGATCATCGGAAGGGATTCCAGCATGATCGAGATCTATAAAACAATAGGAACGCTTCAGGGAAACAAAGCTTCTGTGCTTGTTTGCGGAGAAAGCGGCACAGGAAAGGAAATGGTTGCCAAAGCGATACACGAAATGTCCTCACCTGGAACACCATTTATAGCGATAAACTGTGCGGCAATTCCTGAAAACCTTATTGAAAGTGAGCTGATGGGTTATGTTAAAGGAGCTTTTACCGGTGCCGCGGCAAACCGTGAAGGAAAATTTGAAGCAGTAAAAACAGGCACGCTTCTTCTTGATGAAATATCTGAGACTCCACCTGATTTTCAAACGAAACTCCTCAGATTTCTTCAGGAAAGGCAATACTATCCAGTTGGAGGAAATGAAAAAAAGAATTTTAACGGAAGGGTCATTGCCGCAACCAATAAAAACCTTAAAAACCTTGTTGATGCCGGCAAATTCAGAGAAGATCTCTACTACAGACTTAATGTAATCACAATAACCGTTCCGCCTCTCCGTGACCACATGAGCGATTTTGAAATGCTTGTGATCCACTTTATGAAAAAAGCGAATCTTGTGTTGAAAACTTCACTTGAAAGTATAACAAAAGAAGCTGTGGATTATCTGAAAAAGTATAACTGGCCGGGAAATTTAAGAGAGCTCGAAAATGTTATGATCAAAGCATCTTTAAATGCCAAAGACCGCATTCTGACAAGGGACAGCTTTATGTTTCTTGCATCCGATCCTGACAAGAACGGAGATCTTACAGAAACCACTTCCCCGGCATACGATCTTTTCAATAAAATGGTTCCTTTGCGTGATATTGAAAAAGAATATATCGAATTTGTTCTGCGGCAGACTAACTGGCATAAAGGGAAAAGTGCTGAAATTCTTGGCATAACCCGTCCAACCCTCGATAAAAGAATTGAAGAATTCAGGCTGGTGAAAAATGACTGAAGGGGGATTTTTTCTTCCTTTCTTCATTCTGTTTGCAATAATTTTTTCATCTATCGGCTGGCACATTCTTTTTAAAGGAGTCGGAACTGTTGATAATCTCTGGCTTTTTCTATTATTTCTGATAATTTCATTTATTACCATTTCGTCAATTATCAGCTATTTCCCATATCCTTCGCTGACTTTTTTTATTTCAATACTGCTTCTTGCCAATTTTGCAACTCTTTATATTTACAGTTTTCCGAGATCTATCTGGCCCAACCCGTTGTGGTTTATGATAATTGTAATTGCAGATATTATCTCCTGTTTTCAATTCTACAGATTCCCGCAGAACCTTTCAACAGCCTATTTTACAGTCTCGATCCTTTTTCTGATAATCAATTATTTCATTGTTGTCAGGAAAATAAAGCATTTGAAGTCTCATCGCACTGGTGCCGTCATGTCCTATGTTTCAGCTATAGCAATCTTTTCAACTGTTATCGTTCTATTTTCCGGAATATCAAATTACACATACAATTCCACTTTCTTTCTGGCATCGTCAGCTGTCATTATTCCGTTATCTCTAATCCTTTTTTTCATTTTCACTGTTTTCAACTTGAATCCGGGATCAGGACTGAATCATACCAGTTTCATACTTCTTCTTTTCTTTTCTATACCATCAGGCTTTCTGACAGTAAATCTTCTGTTTCTTAGAAGTCTGCTGCTCGGATATACCGGTCCTGTTAATTTTGCAACTGCAGCGATCTTTATTCTGTTCCTGATAATATCGATACTGGGAATATTAATATCTCTGTCAGCTTCGACAATAGAAGGATTTATCAGCAGAAACAGGTATTTATATCAGAACTATGTCAATATTTTCCGAAACGATATCGAAAACATCACAACCAGACCTGAGCTTTTTTCTTTAACCGAATCAAGTCTGAAAAAGTGGTTTCCGGAAATAAGATCTATAAAATATTTGATTGTAAATGACGAATCCGCCGATATTTTCTCTCCGCTGGAAGAAGTTTTTGATGAAAGCAGAGATTATGAACATATTATAAAACAGCAAGCCTTTCTGCATGAACCTTTTTTCAGCCGGACATCACTTGACCTGCCGCCTGAGATCACACAATTCATTTCAAAATATGGTGGAAATGTCTACATTCCGGTTCCTGCCAGAAACGAGCTTTCCGGATTCGTTATCATTGAAGGAAAAGATTTTTCACATAATGCGTTAATATGTTTTTCCAACATCATCAATCTCGCCATAAGCAGACTTGAAAAGCTTTCACTCTTTTTAAGCGTTATTGAAACCCAGAAAAAGCTTGAAGCATCCCGGCATTTTCAGGAAACAGGAAAAATGGTCTCTTTTATTGCACACGAACTGCGTTCTCCTCTTTCTTCAATAATGTTCAACATGGAAGTTATCAAGGACAATTTTACCAGACAAAAAGAGCCTGATCCGGAATATCTAGACATTTCACTTAAAGAAATTAAGAGGTTGAACCAGACTGTCGAAAAAATGCTCACATATGGAAGAAATCTTAAACTTTCTCCATCCGAGGGAAATTTCTCTGTTTTTTTTGAAGAACTTTCTATTCTGTTCCTTTCTGATTCTTCAAAAATTGAATTCATTGATAACACTAAAGGAATGACTTTCCATTTTGACTGGGATATTCTTAAAAGCATGTTCATAAATCTTATAAACAACAGTATCCAGGCAATTCAAAGAAACGAAGGCACCGGAAATGTCAAAGTTACAGTTTCATTTAAAAGGAAACGGATCATTGCTGAAATTGCAGACACCGGACCGGGAATTCCTGAAGAACATATAAATTCAATCTTTGAACCTTTTTATACAACAAGAAAAGACGGAAACGGACTTGGACTTGCAACATGTGAAAAGATCGCCAAAATAAACGGAGGCACAATTTCATTAAAGGAAACTTCCCCGAAAGGAACAGTTTTCCAGATCATTCTGCCGGTTGAATAGATGCCTGAAATCTTTCATGTTTTTCAATACAATAAAATGGTTGTCGAAAACCCTTATATTTCGAATTTAACTGTCTGGCTCGTCTTTTTTCTGCTTACAATGATAACGCTGAAAAAAGAAACTGGAAGAACCGTACAGATCCTCGAAAGAGCCCAGACTGTTCAACTGAGGGGATTTGCAGCTCTTTTTGTAATGACCAGTCATTTCTGGACACACGCTTCAAAAACAGCGCCTTTTATCATTTCAAAAGGTGAAACGGTTTATATTTTCCTTTTCTTCAGCGGTTTCGGGATGGTGATAAGCCACATTAAAAAAGATTATACTTTAAAAAAATCAATATTTCATCGTATCAAAAAAGTTATGATGCCTTACTGGATTTCAACACTTCTGCTTATTCCGCTCGGCATTTTAATTAAAAACGAATCTTACTCTTTGATGGATATTATCATGACAATATCCGGAATAAATACAACGATAAAGCTTAACCATATCGATTATGTAAGATGGTACATTACATTTCTTATAATCTGGTATTTTGTATTTTATATAGCCTGGTATCCGCTCAGAAATAAAAAAATTCTAAGATATCTGCTTTATGCTTTCTCAATTATTTTTCTTTTTACGGTCTACAGACCTTATACTTTCTGTCACCAGTTCACAGCATTTCCTCTGGGTTGTATTGCCGCAGATAATATTGATTCAATAAGAGTTTTTTATAACAGACACCGGAGATCGCTTCTGTTCTTAGGCATGATACTACTTTTAACGGCTCTGGTTTACAAAACAGCTGGACTTACAACAGTCTATCGATATAACATTTTTTCTGAAGTTGAATTGCTGATAATTCAGGAATTCTTCAACATTCTTTTTCTATTTGGAGCGATTGTTATCTCCGGAACAGTTTCAACAAACGGATTTAAGTCCGGATTCCTTAATTTCTGCGGACTCGTCTCATTTCCGTTCTTCTTACTGCACGGAGCTTTCCTTATCAAGTTCAATCCGGTGATCTATCATTTCAAAGATATTTCCATTTCAGGCGGAATTCTTGTTTTTACAGCTTTCATGCTGACTTTGAGTTATGGAATGAAAAAGATTATCGATAAATTACCGGATATTTAAAGAAGTATTTTCATTAACATCGGAAATGCCACAAAAGTGCCTATGCTCGCTCCGATAGATGAAAAGAGTGAAACAAGCAAAGCTCTTGTGAGAAGATTTTTCCACCATCCTTTCCAGTTTGTTGTATCAGCAGCTGCATTTTCAAGATCCTTGACAACGGGTCTTACAAAATAGAGCTGTACAAGTCCTGTGACCATTCCTACACCGATCGCCGGATGAAGCGTTGTGATCGGAGCGGCAAGAAATCCTGACAATATCGTCAACGGATGTCCGAATGCCAATATACATCCTAATGCAGACAAACCGCCGGTTATCAATATCCATGAAAATGCTGCGTCTGCGGCATTTTTCGCATCCCCGTTAAAAAATCCCCAGACAAACAGCAGAAGAATTACCGCAGGAATCAGCCACGGAATTATTTTTGAGCTTCTTGAAGCAGGCGGAATATGTTCAATTTCTGCAAGATCAATCGATTCTGTTTTCTCACTTTGAATATGTTTCAAGATTCCAGGAACATGTGCGGCTCCGACCGCAGCCACGGTGATATTTCCAAGATTTTTAACAATATTTACGGCAAGATATGTATCTCTTTCGTCAAGAATTATTCTTTTTACAGATGGAAATTCATCCCCCATTTCACCTATAAGCGACATAAGCAGATCGCCCTTTTTCAACTCTTCAATGCTTTCCGAATTAATATCTTTATCATCACTAAGAAAAGCACCGCCGAAAAACTTCGCCTTTTCCTTGAGTGTCATAGAACGCATCGTTCTTTTCAGCGTTATGGAAATATCTCTGTCGGCAGTAACAAGTCTGGCACCTTTGTCTTCAGCCATTTCTATAGCTTTTTTGAATTCAGCTCCGGGAGCGACACCTGTTTTTTCCGCAATTTTTTTCTGATAGCTCGTAAGAAGTATCTGAGATGCGAAAAAAAGTACTTTGCCTTTTTTAAATATCTCAATTATATCGGTTTCTTCATATTTTTTTCTGTTCTTTAAAGCATCAAGCCGGTTTTTATCAAGTTCTACTGAAACTGTATCAGGATTGAATTCGTTGATTGTATCTTCTACAAGCTGAACAGATTCACCAGAAACATGCGCAGTACCTATTAGATAAAGCACCCTGCCGCTTTCAAATTCAATTTTTGTGAGGTTCTGTCTGATTTCACAGATAATCATTATGGCTTATGCCTTTTTATGCATAAGTCGCATTACCGGAGTGTAAAAAAGAGATAAAAATGTCGTATAGACGAAACCGAACTGGAAAAGCACCAGAAACGGAATTGAAAAATAAAGTTTGCTATAGAAAGCATAGTAAACAGCATATGTAAAATAAATTGCAAAGAAAAGCTCTACTAAGCTGACAGCATTCAAATTTTTAAAACGGTATTTGTTGTTTACTATCTTGTTGAAAGATTCCTGCGATTTTTTCTTGGCGCCTGAAACATCGTATTTGGGAGTTCTTATAAATTCAGACTGCTTACCCAGAACTGCTTCAAACACAGCTTTACAGTTATTAATTGCAAGACCTATTCCTATTGAAACCGTAAAAGGAAGAAAGAAAAGAGGTGAAAGTCTTGAACGGTTTTTCACACTTAATGTTTCGTTGATAACTTCAATTTCAGAATAGAAATAGAAAATCATTACAGAAACAGTTGCCAGAATGAAAATCGGAAAATCGAACATAAAAACTTCGTGAAGACCGTGTCTATACCTTAAAACAATATTAATAGGCATAAGAATACAGAGTATGACCATCATGACATAAGCAAAGTTTGCAGCAAGATGAAAGAAAGCTTCCATTTTAACTTTTTTTGAAAGATCCTTCGACTTCAGAATTGTAGGATAAAGCTTTTGGAAGACTTGAATTGAACCTTTGGCCCATCTGAACTGCTGACTTTTAAAGGAACTCATCTCGATAGGAAGCTCGGCAGGCACGGTAAGGTCATTGAGATAGATAAATTTCCATCCTTTTATCTGAGCACGGTATGAAAGATCCAGATCTTCTGTCAGAGTATCATGCTGCCAGCCGCCTGCGTCAGAAATAGTAGATTTTCTCCAGATACCGGCAGTTCCGTTAAAATTAAAAAATCTTCCACTGCGGTGTCTGAAAGTATGTTCGATCATAAAATGACCGTCAAGAAGTATGCTCTGTGCTTCGGTCAAAAGGGAGAAATCACGATTGAGGTGATCCCATCTGGCCTGAACCATTCCAATCTTTTCATCAATAAAAAAATGAACGGTTCTTTCAAGAAAATCCTCGGGGGGAAGAAAATCTGCGTCAAAAACAGCAATAAATTCGGCATCTGTCATATCCTGTCCGAATTTAAGAGCACCGGCTTTGAATCCGACCCTGCTGCCTCTTCTGATGTGCTTTATATTTAGTCCGAGCTTCTCCATTTCATCGCATTTTGCTTTTGCAATGCTGACTGTATCGTCTGTTGAATCATCAAGAACCTGAATCTCAAGAAGTTCTCTCGGATATCTTATTTTAGATACAGCATCAATAAGTCGTTCAACAACATAACTTTCATTGTAAACAGGCAGCTGAACACAGACTTTGGGCAGATTTTTAAAGCTACCGACCGGTTTTGGAACAGCATCTTTGAACTTTCTGTACATATATATCGTATAGTACCTGTGAAATCCGAAGACAGAAAGTAATAGTAAAATGAAAAAATACCCGTAAAGAAATATCGCTTCCATCACTACCGTCACCACAAAGTTAATAAAAAACGGCTGGGGTTATCTACCACTTATCAAACTTTTGTCAACATTTTAACAAAATTCGAAAGTATTATCTGCCTTGCGACGAATAAATCAACTTTTTTTATCTCCGAAATCTTCAATAAAATCAACTCTATTTCCACTGCACTCGTCCATTCTTTATTTTTTAGAGGCTGGTATGGAGCGTCTGTTTCAATCAGTATGTTTTCCAATGGAATTTCTGAAACTGCAGCTATCGCTTTGATGTGCCCGTTTAGAATTGGTGTTCCAAAACTGAAAAAAGCATTGATGCCTCGACTTAAAACTGATCGCGCTTCTGAAGCGGTTCCTGAATAAGAATGAAAGACCACGGCTTTAAGGTACGAAATTTCTTTTGAAAATGTAAAAAACTCCTGCATGGATTTTCTAAGGTGAAAAACCGCAGGCAGTCCGGCACTTTCTGCAATTTTCAGCTGAATCTCAAAAAATTCAAGCTGTCTTTCAAAACTTTTTTTCTGCTCGGCAGAATACCTGTCCAGACCTATTTCACCTATTGCATCTATTTTTCTTTCTGAAACAAGGTTCTTCAGTATTTCAAGCTCTTCAGGGTCAAGAGAAAAAGGATGAACTCCGTATGAAATGTAGATCCTGCCGCTACGGCTGCCCTTCAACTCCTTTATTTTCAAAGCAAATTCAAGATCTTCATTGCTGTGACAGGATACAAGTGCAGAATATTCAGTGCGTAGAATATAATCTACTGTTTCAGGATCAAGTTCACAGATCTGTTTTAAATGAATATGACAGTCAGTTATCATGACAGCAGAACTGAAAAAGGTTCATTCTGTTTTGCAATAAAAGTATTGAACGGAAGAAGCTTTTTTCTCTTGAACTCCTCTACAAGCCCTAAAAGAAGATCAGGACAGTTGTTTTCTTCGCTTAGATGGCTGAAAATTACACTCCTCGGGCATTTTCCTTCTATTCTGTCTATCGTTTCAAGAGTCTGGTCATTTGAAAGATGCCCCTTGGGACCTCTTATCCTTTCCTTCAACTGGGCGGGGTACTTTCTGTTCCTGTAAAGCATGGCGTGGTCATGATTGGCCTCAAGAATGATATGGTCGCACTTGTTTATGTAACTCATCATTCTATTTGTAACTTTGCCGGTATCGGTAGCAAAACAGAGCGTTTCGCCTTCGCGCATCGTTATTCTGAAACCGACAGGATCAACCGCATCATGCATTATTTCAAAAGCTGTGCATTCAAAAGATCCGACTGAAAAAATATGATCTTTGTCAACACCCACAGCCTTCAGGTTATATTTGCATCCTGAAGCAATGATTTCTATGGTTTTTTCAGTTGAAAACACCGGCACATCCAGCTTGTGTGCAGTATACGGAATACCGGCAATATGGTCCTGATGTTCATGTGTGACAAGGATTCCCTTTATTTTAAAAATATCTATTCCCAGATCATTCGCTCTTTTTGAAAATTCACGGTAGCTCAAACCCTGATCAATAAGCAGAAGTTCATCACCTGATTCAATAATATAAGAGTTGGCTTTCGAACCGCTCGAAAGGATATGGAGTCTGTTCAACTAAATCTCCAGAAATTTTTTCAAATCACCGGTAAAAGTTTTTCCTTCCCTTTCAATTAGAAAAGCATCGAAAGCCGCTTTCATTATCAGATCAAGCTTTGCAATTGTTTCAAGCCTTGAAGATATTACCTGCACTTCTTCCCTCTCGCCTGATAACGGAAGCTTGACTGCGCTTATCTTCAACGGATTCGCCTTTATCTGAAACTGGTAATCAAGCTCATTTGAGATTATTTTTATTTTAGCTGAATCGGGAAGTCTGCCAGCCTTTATTGATTCTTTTACAGACCTGAGCTCTGTAATGTCCTGAGATTTAACAGTCTCACTGTAACCGTCTCCTGTCACAGAAACGAGGGTGATTGCCTCTTCAATAGAAATGTGCACCTCTCCCAGTCCCTGATCTTCAAGAGAGAGAGTCCCCTCTTCACAGCTTTTCCAGTAAAGCCACAACAAAAATTCAGTACCGAGAAATCCGATATCGTTAATGTTTTTCATTTTACACTCCAGATCTTTGCAAAAACAGGTTCAACTTTCTCAACAGTTCCCATTTTTTTCAATGAATCAAAAATGTATACATTTTCAAGTGTTGTTTCAAAAGTCTTTTCAAAAATATCTGTGAATTTGGCAATTACCTGCCCGGACTGACTGAAAAAATAGACCAGTCTGCTTTCCATGTCCCACGCAACCTCGATCACTGTAGTTTTGGGAAATGAATTGCTTTTAAGTTTTTTTATCACTTGCTCTTTGATCTCTTTTTTCTGCTGAGCCGCAATGTATTCAAGATTGTTCTCTTTTTTGAACACAAACTCCGCCTCTTCAACATAAGGTCTAAGCTGAGAAGCACTGAAAGAGTATTTATCGGTTCTAAGCGCAAAAACAAAAAATCTGTCATGCATCAGAGAAGAAAAATTCTCATTGTCAAAACAAAGAATCGCATCAACCCATCCGCTCGATTCATCCCTGATATCGGTAGATTCAAGTTTTTTAAAAGAGAATCTCTCCAGACATTCTCTGGCCTCACCGACAGTTTTAGGCACTTTATTGGGTTTAAAAAGGGTCGTTGAAACTGTCCCCTTTAAAAGTCTCGTCATCTTTCAATCCTCCAAAATAGATAAGCCGGGCAATTATAGTTTGCAGGTCGGCAGAGTCAACTAGAAACAATTTAAATCTTTCTAAAAACTGTCCAGCCCTATGGTCGCTTTTTCAGAAACTGCAATAAAAACAGTTGCTTTGAGTCCATTAGATTCAAAAAGTTTTTTCACTTCGCCATAGAGAAGATTTTTGAGTTCCTCTTTATCCTGAAATTTGTATTCTCCGATAAAAGTACATTTAGGAAGAGGTGAAAGATCTTCATTTTTTGTTTTGATCATTCCGTAAAGACCGAGCTCTTCAAGTTCACTGGTAATAAAATCGTGATTGTAATTGGTCATATCAGTTATTTCATAGCAAAGTATAGCAAAATAGTGCATTCGTTCCTCTTATTGTTGTGACAGTTTGTTAATAACCGCTTCCGCAAAAGCTTCCGCCGCCGCCGCTCCGTTGCCTGTAATGATATTTCCGTCCTGAACTACGGTTTTATCAATATATTCGGCACCGAACTTCTGAAGCACAGCACTCGTTTTCATTCCGTATTCCGCATCATCGCCAAGCCAGACTGTTGCTTTTCTGCCTTTAATAGCACCGGATTTTGCAAGAATCGTCGGAGCCCAGCATATCGCACCGAGAACTTTATGATCCGCGCTGTTTCTGGCAATTTCGACCGCTCTTTTATCCGCTCTGACAACCGGAGTTCCTGCTCCGCCTACAAAGATCACCGCATCAAAATCCGATTCTTTCACATCATTCAGTGAATGTTTGACATCAAATTTAGCGCCGAACATACCTGTTGCCGTTCCTTTTCTCAAGCTGGCTACAGTCACCGAAGCTCCTTCATCAGTAAACTTTTTGTATGGAACTTCAAATTCTTCATCCCTGAATTTCTCGGGAGCGATAATCATCAGAATCTTTCTGTCTTTAATTTTCATTTTCATCCTCGTTACAGTCATTCTTCCATAAATGCCGCCTCTGATATCTAATAACATTCAGAAACACCCTTGTCCTCGCAGCTGAAAGCTGATTTTTCTTATATTCTTCATGGCTTGCACGACCGACACGCGATTCATTATAGCTTTCTTCATCAAGTATCTGTATTTCAAAAGGAAAGAAAAACTGATATGTCTTCTTTTTATCAAAAGGATCAAAAATCGTGATAAGCTGTCTGCTTGTAAACTGTACTGAAGAATACTGTGTTGAGGAATAGAGATTGTTCTCGGCTATTATCTTTTGCGTCTCCTTTTCTTTCTCTTCCGGCGGAAGCTGAAGATATCTTTCAAGAAATTCAGCAACATCTTCTTCTGTCCACTTTGTCAGGTCGTGACCTTTGAGTTCTTCCACCGCTTCGAGGAAACGCGGCACATTTATCAGATTGTTCCTTGTGCGGCTTGGCTTAATATTTGCAAATGAAATTACATGGTTGCGAGAAAAATATCTAAGCACAAGTATTACATCGAGCTTTGAATAGGTTACAATTCTGACTCCGATTCTGTCAAAAATATCAGCAGCGACATTCTCTTTTTTATGAAGCAGTTTAAGTATCAGACTTTCTCTTGTTTTCTCGCTTTTTATATCGAACATCTTGAGCTTTATTTTATTTTCATCGGTACCGAGCATATACTCTCCGTTTTTTTCCCGCAGATGCTCCATAAACCTTGAAAATATCTGCCTTTTCACTCCAGGCATGAACAGTTTACTGAGGTCATTTTCTACATGTGTTATTGTATGAGCTACCCTCAGAATGGCGCATGACCATGCCTGAGCAAGACTTTCCTCTTTTTCAGAAGCTTTTATCAACAGGTCTGTTATATTATCGTTATATGTTATATCAGGCGGCATCACGAGTTTAGGCTCTTTACCTTCAGAGTCCTCAAGCAGATATGTCTCAATGAACAGCTTAGCCTCCGCCAGTATAGCAGACACTTTCTCTTTCATCACCGGATTGATGATGTCATACCCGTAATTCCTCATGTAGCTTATCGCAGTCTGCTCGTCGTGCACATTGAGCCTGTTTATGTCGATGAAGCTTCTCTGTGAAAACACGACATTGAACAGCTCATAAGGAAACTTGAGAAAGTTCTTTTCGAGAGCATTTTTGTTTTCCATGGCTGCCTACCATAAAAATTAAAAATGTATTCTACAGAAAATTTTGAATATGAACAATTTTTAAGAATTTTATCCGGAATTGATTGAATTTAGTTTCTGAAAATCAGTTGTTCGGAGTAGTTATGAGAATCATATCTGGTCCACCGGCATTTGAACCTGCCATTGTTCCAGTAGTATATCCACATCCCGCAACGCTGGTTGAATTGGCTGATATACCGAAAATTTCTTCGTCAAGTGCCGTTCCGAACTGTTTTGTCCAGTTTGCAACACCGGCAACAGAATCTAATTTTGACATAAAGGCATCAGCGCTGCCTGCATTTGTATAACCGTTGAAAGAGCCGTAGGTTCCTCCAGCGACCAGAATATTTCCTGAAGAATCGACATCTATCGTATATCCATAATCTGCATTGGCTGTACCGAAAAGAGTCGTCCACTGCTTTGTTCCGGAATTGCTGTATTTTGTGACAAAAACATCATAATTCCCAGCGTTTGTCTGTCCATCAAATGCCCCGTTTGAGTAACCGGTTATATAGATATTATCTGAGGAATCAAAATCTACTCCTTTTGCGATATCTGTGCCGGCAGTACCGAGTTGTTTTGCCCAAGTAACCGTGGTCATATCAGCAGCGATCTTTAAAACAAAGGCATCTGATCCACCTTGATTTGTTCCGTTCATGCTTCCAGCGGTGTATCCAGTGATTATTGAGTTTCCTGTAGAGTCTATTTTGATAGAATAAGAAACATCATTGGATGATGTTCCGAACACCTTTTTTGTTGAATATGTTCCATTTGAAAACCATTTTGCAACAAAAACATCATAGCCGTTTGAAGCCGTATTTTGATATCCTGTTATAAAAACATCATTTGCGTTATTTATTGCTACACCTGCACCATAATCAGCTAATGTGGAGCCAACCTGTGCGTTCCACTGAAGTGCTCCCGAACTGTTAAACTTCGTTAAAAATGCATCAATTCCTCCCAGGCTTGTAGCTCCGGAAAGAGTTCCACCTGTGCGTCCAGTAACATAAATATTGCCAGTGGAATCAACGGCAACACCTTTTGCGTAATCATCTGCAGTTGAGCCCCATTGTCTTGACCATGCCTTTGTTCCATCTGCATTCCATTTAACCAGTAAAGCATCAGCGCCACCCGAACTGATATGCCCGTCGAAATCCCCCAAAGTAGTTCCGGCAACATATGTATTTCCAAGAGAATCAGTATACACAGAGGAACCATCGTCAGTAGTAGCTGAACCTATCTGTCTTTTTTCTGCAACACAGGCAGTGCCGTCCCATGTATAATTTGCGGCACATTTATAACGGCAGGCTGTTGTTGTTTCTGTCTCGTTATAGTCTGTCGTTGAGTCATCACGCGGCGACCAGATCCAGTCATGAAGCAGATCCGAATAGATCAAGTTTTGTGTATAACTGGAGACAGTATTGTAAACGGTCGACGATCCGCCTGGTTTAGCAGCACAAGTATAAGTTCTTGTATTTATACATGCAGTTCCGTTCCACGCATATCCGGTTCCGCATTTATAACGGCAGGAAGTGGTGCTTGAGACTGTATTATAGTCTGTTAACGGATCATCTGCCGGAGTATAAGTGGTTCCGCTGACCCATGTCTGTGTATAAGAAGAAACTGTGTTATAAACTGTACTGAATTTGGTTCCGGGTTTGGCAGCACAGGAATATGTTCTTGTATTTGACACACAAGCTCCGTCATATCTGTGATAGTCCGGAGCACAAATGTAACGGCATTCCGTGTTGGATGCTGTTGTATTATATTCTGTTGTAGGATCATCCGCCGGCAGCCATGCTGATCCGCTCCAGGTCTGAGCATATACACCTACAGTGTTGTATACTGTTCCGGCTTCAGGCAGATCGGGACAAGTGTATATCCGCGTATCTGCAACGCATGTGCTGCTGCTGC
>Ga0116170_10001500_pt1 | contig 23495 bp, 20 predicted proteins | sample AD_JPNHW1_MetaG_FD_89797 | JGI IMG/M metagenome (GOLD analysis project Ga0116170, IMG submission 89797) | Active sludge microbial communities of municipal wastewater-treating anaerobic digesters from Japan - AD_JPNHW1_MetaG | ecosystem: Engineered > Bioreactor > Anaerobic > Digestate | place... | reverse complement strand
GCCAGGGTGCGCGCGGCCTCGCCGAGCTGCACGAGCTGCGCGGTCTCGCGGTCGCGCTCACGATAGGCAACAAGGCGCCGGGCGTACACGACAAGGAGAAAGATGATCGAGAAGAACGCGGCAAGGAAGAATAGCACGAACACGAGCGCGTACCGCCCCTCGCGAAGCATCCCCGCGACCCCGTAATCGATGTACACGAATCCCTTGATAAACTCGCCTGAGCCCGATTCCGCGCCGCCGGGCGCGGCGATCCCGGGAATACCGCCGCGCTTGAGAAGCATGTGGGGCATGCGGACGCTGGGGCCGGCGCGAGAGGCTCCCATCATGGGGCGCATCCCGCGCATAAACCCGCGCTCCTCCGGTGCCGTCGGGGACGGAACCTCGGGGCCGGGCCCGCTCCCGGTTCTCCTGATAATCGTCATCGATGAGCCGGAAAGGTCGGAAACGCCCGGAAAGGGAATCGCGCCGGGATTTGGGAGCCGCTCGGGCGCGCTCCCATAGCGCATGAACGGGGAACCCGACTCGTCATAGAGTGCGAACCCGGCGAGACCCGGCCAATCGGATGGCGTAAAGCTTCGGGAACCGGAATACTCGTCGAGGATTCCCGCCATGACGCGGAATACGTGGAATTCGATCATCGCGCGGTTCCGCTCCATAACCTGCCGCACGAAAAGGACGGCGAGGGCTATGGCAAGCGAGAGCGCGAGGGCCACGAGCACCGCGAGAATCTTGAACGATCGATCGATTTTCATCCGCTTTCCCTTGTCTTGAGTGTATCCTCAGGGAAGGGAAGGACGCAAGAACGCCCAACCCCTTCCCATCAGGCTCGAATACCGTAACCCCTACTTTCTCCCGCGATCGCCTTGATCATCGGAATCGTAATAGCGACCCCGGTTACCGCAGCGCGGTCCTGAGCCATCGTCCATCCAACCGCGTCCATTACCCCTACCCATACCGAAACCCATCATCGGCCGCCTAACGGTCGAAAGGTCGATTTCCTTTCCATTCAACCAAACCTTCGTCGGCATGAGCATCTCGGCTCCCTTGATCGCGAAATCGGCGGGGCATTCGCGCGTAAAGCCTTCGGCCTTCACCGTATCCCCGACCTTCGCCCCATTTTCCCACGCAAGCTGATAAAACGGCCCGGCGGGCAAAACCCACGTCTTCCCGTTTCCCTGGATCATGGGGATGGAATCGGTTACGACGAGCTTTCCCTCGGCGGTTACCGTATCCTGCGCGCCCGCGGCAAAAAGGGCCGCCGTCGCGACGAGCAAGGCAAAACTCAGTGCAAGTTTCTTATTCATAGTGATCTCCTTCGTACGCTATCCGTACCGATACCAATACAGCAAGAACCGTGCCAAATTGAAAAGTGGGTGTTTTTCCCATTTTTCCTCGAAATTCCCCCATTCTTCTCGTATAAAAAGCCACTTGAGGGAAAAAAATGCGCAAAAAAACGGGTAATTTTTACCCTTTCATAATCAGTTTTACCCTTTGCAAGACGGAGATTTGACAAATCCTGATAATAACCGGATAATGCGCTATCCTCGCATAATCTGTAGTTAATGAAAAAACAACTGAATATCGATAGTATTCTATTTATCCTCGCGGCTTCCGTGATCGTCGGTTGCCTACTTCTTGCGTTTATGCCGCGCAAGGCCATATCCCTCCCCGCCTCGGGGTTTACCGAGTTCTCCGTCCTTGAGGACCCCTCGCGGGAGCGCTCCCTCGAAACCATCGAGCGCGCGGGCGCCCAGTTCACGCAACTGACGAGCGCGCGTTTTTACGGCCATCACACGGCCTCGGCGATATGGCTCCGTCTCCGCCTTTCCGATCCCGCGGACCGAAACGCCGCGCGCTTCCTCCAGATACGGAACGTCTCGCTCGAGAACATCACCGTCTATTTCCCCGGAGAGCCGGGGATCCGCTCGGGCCGTACCGTCGAGGCGGGGAAGCTGCCGATCCTCAGCAGGTACTGGAGCTTTCCCGTCCCCCAAGACCTCACCCAAAACGACCCCGTCTACGTGCGCGTCGAGACCACGAGCATCATGCTCATTCCCGCGCGGGTACTCGGACTCTCGGCGTTCGTCGCCGAGAACTTCGCCTGCATGCTCTTCTACGGCGTCCTTTTCGGGATGCTCATCGCGATCTTCTTCGTGAATATCTTTTCCTTCGCGGTCGTCAAGAACCGAAACTTCCTCCTGTACGGGATGTATCTCCTTTCGCTGATCGTCTACCACCTCTCGGTCCACGCCTTTCTCTATTACCTGCCGATCCCGTTCATCGTCCAGAGCGCCATCCTGTGGCTGGGGCTGTGCGGCGTCGGGGTCTTCATGATCTTCTTCGCGAAGAAATTCATGGACCTCAAGAACACCCATCCCCTGCTGAACTTCATACTGGACGTGTGCGTGAGCCTCTTTTTCCTTCAGACGGCGGCGGCGATCCTCGTCTCATCCCGCGTCGCGAACGCCATCGGCTACGTCACCGGGCTCGCCGTCCCGCTCATCGTGCTCTTCGCCGCGATCGCGCTCTATCGCGACGGGCAGCGGCACCTCAGGTTTTACATCCTCGCGCTGTGCGCGCTCGTCTCCGGCACGGCGGTATGGGCGGGCGCCGCGTACCTTGAGGCCATTATCCCGGCGAACTACTTCTTCATCGTGGGCACGACGGTCGACTCGCTCCTCTTTACCCTCGCGATCTTCGACCAAATCAAGATCGAGCTTTCCGAGAAGGAGTTCATGGGCGAGCGCGAGAAGTACTACATGGACCTCTCGCGCACCGACGCGCTCACCGGGCTCTATAACCGCCGCTACCTCAACGAGCTCATAAAGCGGCTTGGCGTCGACGAGGAACTCCCCATGGTATCGTCCCTCATCATGCTCGACCTCGACAACTTCAAGACGATCAACGACACCTACGGGCACCTGATCGGGGACATGCTCCTGACGAAGACCGCGACGAAGATCAAGAAGCATATCCGCAAGACCGACATCGCCTGCCGCTACGGCGGCGACGAGTTCCTCATCTACCTTCCCGGCGCGAACGCGAGCGTCGCGCACAGCATCGCCGACGGCATCAGGCGCGACATCCTCGACGACTTCTCCTATTCCGAGGAAGGGGCCGAGATCAAGCACACGATCAGCGTCGGCGTGACCGAGAACCGCGTCGACGACACCTTCGACGGGCTCTTCCTCCGGGCGGACGCCGCGCTCTACCAGGCGAAGCGAACCGGACGAAACAAGATATCGATACTGTAGCCTCTTTAACGGAAATGCAAAATTTCCCATCCTCCCCGAACCATCCTTCCCCGATTCGTTGACAGCGCCCGATTTTGAACTTATCATGGATGGAGTTTTCCATTTTCCTGAGGAGGAATACCATGAAATTACGCCGTATCGCCCTAGCCGCGGTCCTTGGCGCCTTCGCAATCGTCACCGTCGCCGGCTGTGCAAAGAAGGACAGCGCGACCCAACCAAAGAAAACCAAGCTCGTCATCGCCTCGGACGCCACCTGGCCGCCGATGGAGTATCTCGACGAGAACAAAAACATCGTCGGATTCGCCCCGGACATGCTCAAGGAGATTTCCAAGGCCACGGGCGTCGAGATCGAGGTGCGCAACACCGCGTGGGACGGCATCTTCGCCGACCTCGAGTCCGGCTCCTACGACGCGATCTGCTCGTCGGTGACCATCACCGAGGAACGGAAGGCGACGATGGACTTCTCCGAGCCCTACGTGAACGCGGGCCAGGTGCTCGTCGTCCCGAAGGGATCCGTCGGGGTCGCGACGATCGCCGACCTTAAGGGAAAGAAGCTCGGCGCGCAGATCGGAACGACCGGCGCGATCGAGATCGGCAAGGTACCGGGCGTCACCCTCGCCTCTTACGACGAGGTCGGGCTCGCGTTCGAGGACCTCGCGATCGGCCGCATCCAGGGTGTCGTCGCCGACAGCCCCATCGCGGCGAACTTCGCCCTCCAGAACCCGAAGTTCAAGGATAAGCTCATGATCGTCGGAAAGCCCTTTACCGACGAATGGCTCGGCATCGCGGTCAAGAAGGGCGACGCCGCGACCCTCCAGATCATCAACGACGGGCTCGCGAAGGTGAAAGCCTCCGGCAAGCTCGACGAACTCGCGAAGAAGTGGCTGCAATAGATGGCACGATCAAGCAAGAATGACCAGGGCCAGCGGCCGACGATCACCGTTTCCGACGGAACGCTCATTCCCCTTAAGGGGGACAAGGGCGTGCTTTCCGCCTGGAACATATCGTTCTTCGGCGCCGCGGCGATCCTCATCGCCCTGCCGCTCCTGAAGCCCGAACCCTACTCGCGCATCATCCCCTTCGCGCGCGACGGCATCGTCGTCACGCTCCTCGTCACGCTCGCGTCCATCGCGTGCGCGCTCGCGATCGGGCTTCTCGCCGGCCTTGGGCGCATCTCGCACTTCAAGCCGGTTAACCTCATCGCGACCATCTACGTCGAGGTCATCCGCGGTATCCCGCTGCTCGTGCAGCTCTTTTACATCTATTACGCGCTCCCGCCCCTCATCAAGGTCGCGGGGCTCGACCGCTTCATCCATCTCGACGGGCCCTCGTCCGCGATCCTCGCGATGTCGATCTGCTACGGCGCCTACATGGCCGAGATCTTCCGCGCGGGGCTCCAGTCCCTCCCGAAGGGGCAGATGGAGGCGGCGCTCGCGCTCGGCATGAGCCGGCACCAGGCGATGCGAAAGGTCATCCTGCCGCAGACGATCCGCGTGATCCTCCCGCCGATCGGAAACGAGTTCATCGCGCTCCTGAAGGACTCGTCGCTCGTGTCGATCCTCGCCGTGTCGGACCTCCTCCGCCGCGGCCGCGAGTTCGCGTCCACCTCGTTTATGTATTTCGAAAGCTACACGGTCGTCGCGCTCGTGTATCTCGTCATGACGCTCTTCTTCTCGCGCCTCGTCGCGATGATGGAAGACAAGTTGAGGCACCATGGAACCAGTCATTAAGATCACCGACGCGCGCAAAAGCTACGGGACGCTCGAGGTCCTGCGCGGCATCAACCTCGAGGTAAAGAAGGGTGAGGTCGTGCTCATCATCGGCCCATCCGGATCGGGAAAGAGCACCCTGCTCCGCTCGATCAACCGGCTCGAGAACCTCGACTCGGGGGAAATCCTCGTCGAGGGCAAAAGCGTCACGGACCCGAAGTCGGACATCCGCCTGATCCGGGAAGAGGCGGGCATGGTGTTCCAGAGCTTTAACCTGTTCCCGCACCTCGACTGCGTCGGAAACATCATCCTCTCGCCGATGACCGTGAAGGGAACTCCGAAGGCCGAGGCCGTCGAGAACGCGCTCAACCTTCTCGAGAAGGTCGGGCTCCGCGACAAGGCGGCGTCCTTTCCTGACCAGCTCTCTGGCGGCCAGCAGCAGCGCGTCGCGATCGCCCGCGCGCTCGCGATGAACCCGCGGGTCATGCTCTTCGACGAGCCTACGAGCGCCCTCGATCCCGAGATGATCAAGGAAGTACTCGACGTCATGACCGACCTCGCCAAGGAAGGCATGACGATGCTCGTCGTCTCCCACGAGATGGGCTTCGCGCGCGCCGCGGCGAACCGCGTCGTGTTCATGGACCAAGGCGAGATCATCGAGGAGTCGACTCCCGAGGAGTTCTTCACGCGCCCGAAGGAAGAGCGCGCGCGGCGTTTCCTCGACCACATCCTCTAACCGTCTTTTTTTGCCGTCCGTCCCCCGAAGCGATTCGGGGGATTTTTTTTGCCTTTTGCGGAATTCTTTTGTATACTTAGGTTAACATACGTTTCAGACAGACAAGGAGAAAACCAATGGCAAAGATAACCCTCGGGGGTAACCCCATAGAAACCTCGGGAACGCTACCCGCGATCGGCTCGAAGGCGCCGGACTTTATCCTCACGAAGGAAGACCTTTCGGACGTGACCCTCGCGAGCTTCGCGGGAAAAAAGAAGATTATCAATATCGTGCCGAGCCTCGACACCGGGGTATGCGCGGCGAGCGCGCGGCGCTTCGACGCGGCAATCGCCTCGAGGAAGGACACGGTGCTCCTCACCGTATCGGCGGACCTCCCCTTCGCCCAGTCTCGCTTCTGCAAGATCGAGGGGCTCGCGAACGTCATCGGGCTATCCGAGATGCGCAACCGCGATTTCGGGAAGGCTTGGGGGGTAACAATGGTCTCAGGCCCGCTTGCGGGCATCCTTTCCCGCGCGGTCGTGGTGCTCGACTCGAGCGACACCGTCGCGTACGCGGAGCAGGTTCCCGAGATCAAAAGCGAACCGAACTACCAGGCGGCGCTCGCGGCGCTCGACGCGTGCTCGTGAGGAAAGAAGCGTCGACGGGATGCTAGGGCACCGTCTCCATGACGGCGGCCCGTTCCCCGCGATACTCCGTCGGCGTCTTCCCGGTAAAAGCCCTGAACGTCGCGTTAAACGCGGACTTTGAGTTAAAACCCGAGCCGTAGGCGACCTCGATGACGGTCATCGCGGGAGAGCGCTCGAGAAGCTCCTTCGCGCGCTCGATCCTGAATGAATTGACGTACCAGGCGAAGTTCTTCCCAAGATGGATGTTGATGAGCTCCGAGAGCTGATGCGTCGAAAGGCTCACGCGCCGCGCGAGCTCGTCGAGCGAGAGCTCGCTATCCAGGTAGAGCCGCTCATTCGCCATGAGCTTGCCAAGCCGCGACACCGCCTCCTCCACCACCTCGGGGGAAAGGCTCGAGCGCTCGCAGCGGATGGTTCGCGCCGCCGCGCGGATCAGACGGAAGGTCTCGGGGGCGCGAAGCGTCAGGAAGGTAATCGAGAGGATCGAGGCGATCTGCAGCATCCATAGGACATAGAGGCCGGGGAAGCAATCGAGGGTCCGGCACGCTGCCATCGCGAGTATGAGGCACACGTTGCCGCAGACGATCAGGTAGAAGAGATAGAGCGGCCGCGGCATCTTTCGGATCGGCCTGAGCTCGATGCCCTCGATCACGGCGATGGCGAGGAAGGTCAGGAAAAGCCAGTCGTAGGAAAGGACGTAAGCCGCCTTCCAACCGACGCCGAGCGCGACGAGCGCGAGCCCCGAGGCGAACACCGCTGCGGTGAGCGGGAGTATAAACCGCAGGATCGGCGAATTGACCCCGCGGGGAGAAAGGCACTCGAGGGCGAACGCCGCTCCCACGGGCGAGAGGAGCGCCATCGGCGCGAAGACGGCGAGATTCACGAAAAAACCCTCGTATTGATAATACACGCTGATCCCGCCCGCGACGCACATGGCGCCGAAATCCGCAAGCAGCGCCATCATGAGCCAATGTATCGCGGCCTTCCGCCTGAAGCACAGGAACGCAAGCGCGAGGTTAATGCATACGAAGCCATAGGCAAAGATAATCAGTCGGACGATACGCTCACAGTTCATTTTCCCACCATGCCGCCTTATGGAACCACCGCCTTAATGACAAAAGCCGCACGGGCATTTTCCCCGGTGCGGCTTCGCGTGGTATCCATTATTCTCATCGGCCGATCGGCGAGGTTTCTTAACGCTAACCGAAAGGCGCTCCCCGAGCCCTTTATGACGCTTCCGTTAATTTCCCGTTAGGAGCGTGAGTTCTCCGTTAATTACTTCCCCTCAGCGCGATTTTCAATTGCGGAGAAAAACCCAATCGGGTACACAGTACCCAAGAGACTTACCTCTCGACAAGGAGTGAATCGATGAAGAAAATCAACATGACGCTCGCCGCCCTCGCGCTCGCCGCAAGCGCCGTTTCCGCGCAAACCGCCGCAGGCGCCCCCGCGACGACCGCAACCCAAGCCGCCGCGCCCGCAGCGGCAGCGGCTGCCCCGGCGCCCGCCGCAAGCGCGCAGAACACCGAGATCTATATGCAAACCTGGTTCGAGTACGGGATTTCCGATTCCCAGATGCGCGATACCATCGCGGACAACGGCTCAAACGAGAAGACCGCGCATACCCCGAATAAGGCGCAGAATTACGGAACCTTCACCCTGGGCGCGCCGAACGGCGACAAGGTCAGGCTCGGCATCCGCGAGACCATCCTGCCGAACCTCAAGGCGCAGGCAGAGGTAGACCTCGCGACGATGGAGCTCAAGCAGGCGAACGTCGCGTTCGTCCCGAAGGACGGCCTGACGCTCAAGGCCGGCCGCATGAACAAGCTCTTCGCGCAGACGAACTCTGCGATCTACCAGAAGCGCTGGCAGGGCGTGAGCGGCGTCTACGACTTCGGCAAGGGGTACGTTGGGTTCGGCGTCGGCAACGACATCGACGAGAAGTACAACACGTACTATCCCTTCAACCTCACCAACAACGCGGCGCTCGTCGGTTCGACGCAGACCCAGCAGGCCTACACCCGGTTCGAGCCCGCGATCGCGTTCCGCCCGATGACCGGCAAGGACCTCAGCCTCGAGATCGGCGCGAACGGCGAGTTCAGCGTCGCGAAGAAGGACATCGATATCACCGCTGGCGGAAAGAGCAAGGACGGTACCGCGACCCTCGCCGCCGGCGAGACGCTCAAGCCCTTCACGAGCTCGGTGAGCGGATACGTTAACCTCTACGCCTACGGCTTCGGGCTTCTCGGCGAGGTGACCTACGCGAACCTCGAGCAGGGCAACACGAACCAGAATGACGCGTACGAGGACGGCTTCGACACCTGGAAGCGCGCGACCTACTTCGCCCAGGCTTCGTACAAGATCGGGAACGCGACGCCGACCGTCTGCTACGTGATGGACTCGAACTACACCAAGAACGACTCGACCGTCAACGTCGAGGTTCCCTACGCCGTGACCAAGGGCCTCGTGCTCAATCCCGTCTTCAGCTACGCGATCTCGGGATACAACTACAACGACGGCGTGTACGACGCGAACAGCGACACGCACGATTGGACCTTCGGACTCCGCGTCGACTATAAGTTCAGCGCGAAGTTCTGACATCCCGATCGGGATTTAAAAAAAGAACGGTATCCGCATCGCGCGGGTACCGTTTTTTTTTGCGCTGCCTTCGCGCAGCCTGAACGAGATCGCTCAGGCCAAGATGCTGGGAGTCGCCTTACTGCTGGCGGCCCGTCCACTCGACGGCGAGCTGCCTGAGCTCCTGCGTCGAGCCGCAATGGAGCTTCATCTTGATATGCTCCTTGTGGGTGTCGATCGTCTTCGTGCTGAGGTCGAGCTTCGCCGCGATCTCGACGGTACCGAGCCCCTTGCCGATGAGCGAGAATATCTGAAGTTGGCGGTCGGAGAGTTTCGAGATCGACGCGAGCCAATCGGCATCAGGCGCCGGCGCGTCAGGGGAGGCCGCGTAGCCCTCGAGCCGCGAGCGTTCCGCGTCGGAAAGCCAGACGCCTCCCGAGACGACCGTGCGGATCGCGTCCAGGACCTTGGCGCCAGCGGCTTCCTTCATGATGTAGCCGGCGGCGCCCGCGCGAATCGCGCGCTCGGCGTAGTAGCGCTCGTCGTGCATCGAGAGCACGAGGATGACCGCCGCGGGGGCGCGCGATTTAATGTCCTTGATGAGCGAGAGGCCGTCCTCGTCGCCGAGATTGAGGTCGAGTATGACGAGCGAGGGTTCTTTCGCGACGAGCAGGGAAAGCGCCTCGGCGCCGTTCCTCGCCTCGCCGACGACCGCGTAGCCCGGTTGCGCGCCGATAAGCTGCGCGAGTCCCTTGCTGAAGATGGGATGGTCCTCGACAATCAACACGGTCGTTACGGGCATGGCGCGCTCCTTCCTATTCCGATGGGTGACTCTCGGCCATTTTACCAAAGAAACGGCGCGATGTGCTATACTTCCGCCGTACCGGGACCACGGGAGGCTCGCCATGCGAATCGCGCTCTATCTCAACATCCTGAACGAGGAATACCAAATCGCGATCTACCGCGGCATTCGCGAAAGCGCCGAGGAGCTCGGGATCGACCTCGTCTGCGTGCAGGACGAAACGATCGACGAGCGCTCGAACCGCGGGCGGCACGGCTTCCCGCTCCCGCAGTACCTCTCGATCGACGGCATCCTCCTCCTCACCTCCGTCCTCGTCTCCCATGACGACCAATTCTTCCAAGGGGGAATCAAGCGCCAGTTTCCCGGGCTCCCGGTGGTCGCCGTCGGTAACGGGCTCCCCGGGATTCCGTCGGTCCTGATCCGCGGCGACGACGCGATGCGCCGCCTGATGGCGCACCTCATCGACGCGCACGGATACCGGAGGTTTCTCTTCCTCGGCGGGCAGCGCGGGCACCGCGATAGCGGCGAGCGCGAAGCCGTCTTTCGCGAGGCGATCGGGAAAGCGGGCGCGCGGGGCGCTCTTGAGGGGACGGTCGCGCACTCAAACATCACGGACTCGGGCGCCGCCGCCATCATACGCTCCTTGATCGCCGAAACAGGCGGCGGAAAAGCGGCGCCCATACCGGAGGCGATCGTCGCCGCGAGCGATAACATGGCGATCGGCGCGCTCAGGGCGATCCGCGAGTCGGGAAACGCCGCGTGGCAGGCATGCGCGGTCACCGGGTTCGACGACATTCCCCAGGCGGCGCTCGAGGTTCCCGCGCTTACGACCGCGCGTCAGCCCTATGCCCTCGCGGGCAAGATCGCGGTCGAGACCCTCTCGGCCCTCGTCGAGGGGCGCGAGGCCAAAGACTCCGTGACGATCGAGGCCGTCCCGATAATTCGGGCGTCGTGCGGCTGCGCGGACATCCTCGCCCAAAGCGCGATGGGGCCCGGCGAAAACGCGGCCGGAGCGGTGTCAAGCGGCACGGCCGATGCCGTCGCCGACGACGCGCTCGCGACGCCCCGCGAACGGCTCGCGCTGCTCCATCGCCAGCGCGCGCGAAGCGAGCGGCTCTTGCGGTCGGTCAGCATCCTCGGGCAGCGACTCGCGACCGTCGGCTCGATCCCGGAGATCATGCCGCAGCTTGAGGATTTCCTCGCAGAGATCGGCGCGCGCGCGTTCTTCCTCGCCCTCTTCCCGCCCGGAACCGTGAGCATCCCTGACCGCTGCCTTCCCGCCTATGCGTACGAGAACGGCGGAAAGGTTCCCTTCGGGGAAGCAGACGGCACGATGCGCCTCGCGGATTTTTTCTCGCGCGCGATTTGCGGCGAATCGGGGGCGACCGTATCGCGAAGCGTATATCAGCTCGCGGCGGGTCAGGAGACTCCCGGCGTCCTCGTGTACGAGGTCGAGGACGACGTATTGCCCCACATGTGCACGAGCGCGGTGTTCATCGCGAATACCGTCAAGCGTCTCTACGTCCTCGACATCGAGAAGGAACACTCGCGGAAGCTCGAGCGTGAGGTGAAGCTTCGCACCCGCGACCTTTCCGAGACCAACCGAAAGCTCGCAGAGGAGGCGGAGCGGCGCAAGGAGGTCGAGGCCGAGGTTCTCAGGATCGGCGAGCTTGAGCGCCAGCGCTTCAGCCTCGACCTTCACGACGACATCTGCCAGCGGCTCGCGGGGATCTCGATGTTCTGCAAAAGCCTCGCCCCAGACCCGACCCGCGCGAAGGCGATAACCGAGATCGCGGAGATGATCGACGAAACCCTCGCCCGGACGCGGCAATACGCGCACGATTCCTTCCCGGTGGAGCTCGACTCGCTCGGCCTCCGCGACGCGCTCGAGTCCCTGTGCGCGACGGTATCCCGGCAGACCGGATGCGATTGCGCCTTCTCCTGGGAATCCGCGCACGAATCGCCCCTCGGCCGCGCGCGCGACATCAACGTCTATCGCATCGTGCAGGAAGCGCTCGCGAACGCCGTGCGCCATTCCCGCGCCTCGCTCGTCGAGGTCTCGGTACGGACCGAGCCCGACAGTCGGCTCTTCGTCAGGATCAAGGATAACGGCAAGGGGAATCCCGACCTCGAGCGCGATGGGGATTCCATGGCCGAAAAGGGAGACCGGCGGCGCGGGCTCGGGCTCAAATCCATGCGCTATCGGGCCCGCCAAATCGGCGCCTCCTACCGCATCCAGTCCTCGGCGGAAGGCGGAACCTTGATTGAAATCGGCCTCGACCTCACGCCCGGAGAGTGATTCCGCATAGAAAAAAAACGCTCATATTTCTTGACAACTCATCCGATTAACACTATATATGGTGGTGAGGTCAATATGAGTACGCAATGGATATGGCAACAAGAAATCTCGAAGGAAATTTTTCAGCAAAAATATTGTCTCCAGGGCGAAACCTCGGTCGAAGAGGTTTTCCATGGAGTCGCGGCCGAGATCGCCTCGAGCGAGCCTGACGCGCGCGCGCGCGCCCGCTGGGAAACGGCGTTCTACGAGGAACTGATCTCGGGACGGCTCCAGCCGGCGGGAAGGATCCTCGCGAACGCGCGCCCGAATAGCCCGATGAAAAACTACAACAACTGCTTCACGATCGACATCGAGGACGACCTCGAGAAGATATACGATTCGCTCAAGGAAGACGCGCTCATCAGCAAGATGGGCGGCGGAGTCGGCTTCGACATCTCGAAACTCCGCCCGCGCCAGGCGAAGCTCTCGCACGGCGGGGAGTCCTCGGGGGTCATCTCCTTCCTCCGCATCTTCGATCAGTCGGCGAAGACAATCATGACCGGCGGGCAGCGCCGGAGCGCGCACATCGCGCTTCTCGACATCTCCCATCCCGAGATCGAGGAATTCATCACCGCGAAAAAGGGCGAGGAGAACAAGGAACTCACCCAGTTCAATATCTCGGTGAAGATCACCGACGCGTTCATCGAGGCCGTCAAGGCGGACGCCGACTGGGACCTCGCGCACGGCGGGAAGGTATACAAGACCGTCAAGGCACGCTACCTCTACGACCTCCTCGCGAAGAACGCCTTCGTCCACAACGAGCCGGGGATCTTCAACGCCGACACCGTCGAGCGCTTCAACAACGGCTACTGGGCCTTCAAGATGGACCGCGTGAATCCGTGCGGCGAGCTTGTCATGCCGCCGTACTCCCTGTGCTGCCTCTCGTCGATCAACCTCACCTCGTTCGTGATCGACCCGTTCGCCGAAACCGCGCGCTTCGACTTCGACGCCTTCGCGCGCACCGCGGCGATCGGCGTGCGCTTCCTCGACGACGTCCTCGACGCGACCGCGTATCCCCTAAAGAAAATCGAGGACTTCTCGCGCCAGTGGCGGCGCATCGGGCTCGGCTTCACGGGCTTAGGCGACGTGTTCGCGATGCTCCGCATGCGCTACGGCGACGGGCCCTCGCTCGCCCTCGGCGCGCGCATCGGGGAAACCCTCCGAGACGCGTCCTACTCGGCGTCGAGCGACCTCGCGCTCGAGAAGGGCTCGTTCCCCGCGTTCGACGCGGACAAGTACCTCGAGGCCAGGTTCGTGAAAGGCCTCCCCGAGGCGATCCGCGAGAAGATCAGGCGCCAGGGGATGCGCAACGTCCAGCTCAACACGGTCGCGCCGACGGGCACGACCTCGCTTTCGATCGGGCAAAACTGCTCATCCGGTATCGAGCCGATCTTCGCGCTCTCCTTCAAGCGGACGATCCGCACGGGCGTCGCCGACGAGACGCGGACCGAGGAGGTAAGCGACTGCGCGTGGAGGCTCTGGAACGCCATGCGCGCGCGCGGGGAGCTTGCGGCGGCGGCGGGCGAGGCGACTCCGCCGTACTTCGTCACGACGGCCGAGATCGACCCGTATAAGTCGATCGACATGCAGGCCGAGCTCCAGAAGTACGTCGACCACAGCATCTCGAAGACGCTGAACCTTCCCCGGGGGACATCCTTCGAGGAATACAAAAACCTTTTCATGTACGGCTACGATCGGGGGCTCAAGGGCTTTACGACCTTCAACCCCGACGGGAGCATGAAGGGAATCCTCGAGTACACGGACAAGAAGGAAAGCGCGATCAAGCGGCGCGTCGCTCCCCCGAGGCCGCGCGACCTCCCGTGCGACGTCCAGCGGATGAAGGCGGGCGCGAAGGAATTCCTCGTCATCACCGGGCTCCTCGACGGAAGCCCCTACGAGATATTCGTCGTCGACGACCAGGGCAAGCGCATCGCGCTTCCCGAGGGAAGAAAGTCGATCGTGCGAAAGGTCGAGCGGGGCCGCTACGACCTCGTGTTCGTGAACGGCTCCGAGGAGACCGTCCTCGAGAACTTCACCCGCGTATTCGACTCGCCCGACGCCTCGCTCGCGCGCTTCATCTCGATGGCGCTCCGGCACGGGACGCCGCTTCAGTTCATCGTCTCGCAGCTCCAGAAGGACACGAACTTCACCGACGTCGAGCGGAGCATCGCGCGCGCGCTCAAGCATTACCTCAGGGACGGCGAGGAGGTGATCACGAGCGACGGCACGTGCCCCGAGTGCGGGCAGAAGCTCTCGTTCAGGGACGGCTGCATCACCTGCTTCAACTGCGGCTACAGTAAGTGCGGCTGACGGCGCGTTTCGAGGTCGAGAAGAAACCGCTTCGCCTCGACGCCTCCCGCGTATCCGGTGAGCGCGCCCGAGGCGCCGACGACGCGATGGCAGGGGATCGCGATGGCGATCGGGTTTCGGTTGCACGCCATGCCGACGGCGCGCGCTGCTAAAGGGTTTCCCGCGGCCCGGGCGATCTCGCCGTAGGTCGCGAGCCCTCCGTAGGGGATCGCGAGGAGCGCCTTCCATACCGCGAGCTGAAAGGGCGTTCCCTTGGGCGCGAGCGGAACGGTAAAGGCCTTAAGCGTGCCCGCGAAATAGCGGTCGAGCTCGCGCGCGGCCTCGGCGAGAAGAGGGGTCGCGGGGGCGGCTGAATCCCGCGGAGGGTTTCCGGGCAACGGGGCTTTTTCTGGCGCGGGGCCACCGCCTGGCATGAAACGAATCTCGACGATCGCGCCTGATTCCTCGATAATCCCGAGCGGCCCGACAGGGCTCGCGTACGCGAAAAAAGGCATTGCCCTCTCCTTCTGGCCGGGGGTTTATGGTATACTGCGAACACCGCGTTGTCCGGCCGGAACGATCCCACTATAGCAAAAGGGGTTTGGCCGCGTCAGCGGGGCGAGGACAAAAATGAGCGAACGACCCGGACTCGTCATCGTCGACGACGAGACAAGAGTAACTCAATCCCTTGAGCGCGAGATCAGACTAGAATTCGGGGACGAAACCTTCGAGACAGCCCTTTTCACCGATCCCGCAAAGGCCCTTGAGTTCGTCAAGGACAATTCCGATCGCCTCTTTCTCGTGATCGCGGACCTCCGCATGCCCGGCATGAGCGGGAGCGAATTCCTCGAACATGTCAGGAGCGCCTCGGCGGACGCGCAGACCATCCTCCTCACGGCCTATGCCGATCTCGACGGCATCCAGCGCGCGATCGCGACCTCGCTCCAGAGCCTCATCTTCAAACCCTGGACGCGGGACGCCCTCGTGACGGAGATCGCCAAGGCGCGGCGGGTTTGGGACCTCAAGCGCGAGAACAGGACCTTGAGCAATAGGATCGATGGCATGCTCCGCTCGGCGGGCGATTTCCAGCAAAGGCTTTTCAGCCAGGAGATTCCCGAATCGCGGGACATATCCTTCTCGATATCGTCCACGCAGCTCGACGAGTACCATTGCGGCGGGGACGTATACGATATCCTCGACGCGGGCATGGGGCGCTTCATGGTGCTCCTCGGCGACGTGACCGGCCATGGGCTCAAGCCCGCGATGATCGCGGTCATGCTCAGGACCCTCCTCAAGCCAATGACCCGAGACGACCCCACTCTCCTCGAGGCCCCGGACCGCCTCCTGAAAAGCCTGAACGACAAACTCTGCGACCTTCTCGCCTGCACGCCCGAGACGCTCATCGCGGTTTCCGCCGTGTTCCTCGACCCCACCGCGAAGACGCTCGCGATCGCGACCGCGGGACTTCCGCCGGTGATCCACGTGAGAAACGGCATCCCCGAGCTGCTGCGAACCCCGAACCGAATTCTCGGCGCCTTTCCCGACGCCCCGTTCTACAAGACGGAGCGGGCCCTCCTGCCCGGGGATCGGGTAATCTTCTTCACCGACGGGGTCGTCGAGTCCGTGCAGGCATTCCACTGCCTTTCGCCCGAGGAATACCTGCCGATCCTCACGCGATGCGACGACTATTCCGCGGAGGCGCTCCGCGACAAGTTCCGCACGCTCATCTCGGGGGGCGCGTTCACCGACGACGCGACCATCGTCTCGCTCGCGGTTAAACGGGCGGGCGCGCAATGACCCCCGGGTTCCGCCTTTTCCTCGACATCGCGCCGGGCGCGTTTCTCCTCATGGTCGTCACCTTCATGGCGGCCTTTCCCTACCGAAAAGAGCATGCCGCGAAGCCGCTCCTCGCCATCATTGTCCTCGTCGCATTGCTCATCGCGACGAACGTCGCGGAGCTTCTCGTGCCGACGGGGAGCCTGACCGTCCTCTGCGCGAAGCTTGAGTGGATCTCGTACCTTTATATCCCGATCGCGTGGCTTTCGTTCTGCCTTCGCTATACCGGGATCATCCGCCTGAGCGACCGACGCCTTCTCATGATCGCGGCGCTGGCGCCCCTTACCGCGCTCGCCGTCGTCTTCACCAACGAGTTGCACGGCCTCCTCTGGACGAGGATTATCTTCCGCGCGTCGGACGGGCTTTCGGTCATGAGGCCCGAGCACGGCCCGCTTTTCTGGATGTACGTCGCGTACGCCTGGGGCCTTATCGGTTTCGGAAGCCTCATGGTCATCAGGTCGTTCTTCTCCGGGCAGCGGCTCTATTACCGCCAATCCCTCTGGATCCTCGCGGGATCGATCATGCCGGGCGTCACGAACCTCATCAACCTGACCGGCGTCATGCCCGGCCTCGAGAAGGACTTTACGCCGATCGGCTACGCGCTTTCGGCGATGTGCTTCCTCGCCGGCATCTACCTCCACAAGCTCCTGTGGATCCTGCCGGTCGCGCGGAGCGTGCTCATGCAGGAACTCCCCGTCGGCATCATCGCGCTCGACTCGAAGGGCTGGATCGTCGACCACAACCTGAAGGCCGACGAACTCCTCGGCCTCGACACGGTTTCGGTCGGTCATCGCGGCGCCGACTTCCCGTCGATCACCGCGATCCTCGACGCGGCCGGCTTCATCCCCGGCGTGGATCGGCGCTTTACGAAATCGGGAACCCTTGACTGGAACGGGCGCGTCGTCTCATGGACGGTACAACCTTCCGCGCCGGCGGCGAACGGAAGCCTCATCATGCTTGAGGACATCACCGACCGGACGAAGCTCGAGCGGGAGATGGAGGCGATCAGGCAGGAGCTGATCAATCGGGAAAAACTCGCGACGGTCGGCCGAATCACGGCGGGCCTCGCGCACGAGATCAACAATCCCGTCGGGTATCTCAAAAGCGACGCGCGCTCGCTTACCCGACTAGTCGAGCGAACCGCGGGCGACCGCGCAGACGAAGACACGAGGGAGATCATCGCGATCGCGGGCGGCATCACCGAGGGTCTCGAGCGCATCGAGGGCGTGGTCCGGTCGCTCCTTTCCTTCTCCCGCGAGGAACGGATCGACTCGCCCTTCGAGCCGTACAACCTCTACGCGGGCATCGACGCGACGATCGACATCATGCGCTACGAGCTCAAGGGATCCATCGGCATCCAACGGGACTTCGGCGAAGTCCCGCTCATCTACGCCCAGAAGGGCGAGATCAACCAGGTTTTGCTCAACATCCTCGCGAACGCGTGCTACGCGATCCGCGAACGAGGCGCGGCAGGGCAAGGCGCGGGGATCATCACGATACGCACGGGATCGACCGGAAAGGGACTCTGGTGCGAGATCGAGAATAACGGGGTCCCGATTCCGGCAGAAAATCGCAACCAGGTCTTTGACCTTTTCTTCACGACGAAGAAGGCGCGCGTGGGCACCGGGCTTGGGCTGAACATCTGCCGCGACATCGTCGAGAACCACCACGGCGGCACGCTCTCGCTCGTTTCGGTCGACCCGGTCATCTTCCGCATTGAGCTGCCGATTCATCCGCGAAAGGCGGAAGAGGGCGAGCGCGCATGATAGTGAGAACCGAAGACCCTTCAGCGCGAACGCGGGATCGCGCCCAAGCCTCCGCATCATTCTTCGCAAAGCCGAGCGCGCCATTAACGGTCGTCGCGTTTTTCGTCGTCGCCGTTACCCTACTCTCGAGTTGCGCGTCTTTCCCCGCGCGAAGGCTCTACCCCGGAAGCGACACCCTCCTTCCAGGCACCGCGGCCGCGATGAACACCCCCGGATACTGGATCTCGCGGCATCCGGCCCCGGACGCGCCGATCCTCGACGGACCGGGGATCGCCGCCTTCAACCGCGCGGTCATCGAGCGAAAACTCACCCGCGACCTCGCCGCGTGGGAACCGAAGCTCCTTGAGGAAACGCGGAAGGATATGGAAGATTCCGTTTCCTGGATCGCGAGCCTCAAGGTCTATGACCGAAGCGGGCGGCGGGTCGGGAACCGTTTTCTCGCGCCGATTCGGGACGCCATCGCCGCGAGCGAGATCCTTGGCGACAGGGCCCAATACGGTTTTCTCGCGCGACAGACTGACCTCCGCGTGCTCCCGACCGACGAGCCCCTGTACGACGGTCCGCGCGATCCTTACATAGACAACATCCAAGCGAGCAGCCTCGAGGCGGGCACCGCGCTCGTCGTCCAGGCGGAAACGAGCGACCGCGCGTGGCTCTTCGTCGCGACGGAGAAGGCCACTGGCTGGCTTCGGTCGGAAAGCGCCGCGATCGCGACGCGGGACGATTTTCTCGCGCGGTACGAAAGAAAGGACGCGCTCACGGTGATCTCCGCGAAGGCGGACCTCTGGGATAACCCCGGGCGCACGCGCTTCGCGTATGCGGTCCGCATGGGGACGGGACTCCTCGCCGCGCAAGCGGAGGAAGGCACTGCGACGGCACCGGCCGCGGCACCCGATGCGAGCTCATCGGTAATTCCCGTTTCGATGCCTGATCGGGACGAAAACGGACGACTCACGGAGCGCATCCTCTGGGTATCGCGCGACGCGGTCGTCGAGGGATTTCTCCCCTGCACGCCGCGCTCGATATACGAGGAGGCGTTCAAGCTCCTCAACGCGCCTTACGGATGGGGAGGCTCATTCGGCGAGCAAGACTGCTCGCAATTTCTCTGCGAGGTATTCGCGACGACCGGCGTCGCGCTTCCGCGAAACTCGACTAAGCAGGCGAAAGCGGGCGTTCCCCTTCGCGGCTTCGCCGAGATTGCCGGAAGCGACCAAGTCGCGCGCGCGGCCATCCTTACCGAGCGGGCAAAGCCCGCCGCGACGCTTCTCCGCCTTCCCGGCCACATCATGCTCTACCTCGGCTCGGTCGACGGCGTTCCCTACGCGATCCACGAGACCTTCGGCTACCGGGAAAAGGCGCCCTTCGGCGAGCGGATCAGGCTCATCAACCGCGTCGTCGTGTCTACGCTAAACCTCGGCGCGGGAACCTCGGTCGGCTCGCACTTGAGCCGGATCACCGGCGTCATTCTCATAGAGAACGAGCAAGAGCCGTCCGCGACCGTCGCCGCCGCTCAAGCGGAAAAACCGCATCCCTAGGCAACGCGCGCTTTTTTCTCCCCGCGGGATTTGCCGCCGCCTTACCCGAAGGACTACACTTACGGTGAGAGGGAGGAGCGAGGGCGAAGATGAGCGAAAGGCTGAGACTCTTCACGAAGATACTCATTGCGGAGCTTGAGGACCTCGAGGACGACATCGCCGCATGGGGCCGGTTTCTCGAGGAAAAGCATCGAAGGGAAAAGGTTACCGAGTACGTGTTTCTCCAGAATTCCGCGCTCCTCGGGCAGGAACTCGCCGGGATCAAGAAGATGGTCGAGGCGATAGCGGACGAACCGCCCCCGGAGGGTCTTCGCGGCTGCGCAGACGCGGCGTGCATCCGCGATTTCTTCGTCGACCTCGTCCGGAAGAAAGCGAGGCAATACGAGTTCCAGCGCGCGATCGAGCAGCTCGCGATCAAGAAGATCGATAAGGTGTGCGCCTATATCGCCGCCGAGGCGTAAGCGCGAATCAGAAAGGACGGAGGTTAGCGCGGCTGGGTTCGGCGGACGGCGACCCACGCGATGAGCTGCTCGCGCGTCTCGAGCCCGCATTTGTCGAGGATCTCGCCCATGTGATATTTCACCGTCCGCTCCGCGCACCCAAACCGTTCCGCGATAACCCGGTAGGTCGTTCCCGCGACGACGAGCGAGGCGATCTCTCTCTGGCGCGCCGAGAGCTCGGGGATCTCCGCGAGAACCTCCTCGGCGCTTCGCTGCTTTCCCATCGACCCGGGTTCCGCGACCCGACCCTCGCCCTTCGGTTCAGGATTACCGCCTACGGCTCCCAAGGGTCCGCTACCCGCGGAAACGGGCTCGCGCGCGCGGGGAAAACCGATGAACGCGACCGAGGTCGCCATCACGAATGACGCGACGGTCAGCGCGAAGCATAGCGCGTTCGCCACGACGGGTAGCGGGACGCTGAGCCGCCACAGGGTATCGCCCGCGAAGATCAAGGTAAAGCAGACGAAGAAAAGAATGAGCCTGACGCGCTCGCGCCCGTAATGCCGGCGAATCCCGACGATGAACGCCGCGAGCCCGACCCATACGAGGGTCTGGCAATACGCCATGCACGCGGCGCTGAGCGCTGACCGCCGCGCGACGAGCATCCTTCCCTCGAACGAGAAGGAGGCCCAATACCAGTGGAGGACGGGGTCGGAAAAGGCCGCGGCGGTCGCGAGCACAAGCGGCAAGGCGAGTAACCCGGCGGAGAGGCGCGGGCTGAGCCGGGCTGGCTTCAAGCCGCTCATCTCGAGGGTAAACCAAACCCACAGCGGGCACAGCGCGAAACGAGCCGTCATCAAGGTCGTATCCCAAAACCAAACGATCCTCCGATTTTGCACGACGGTCGCGAGGAGGATGCTCGCGAGGATCAGCTCGAAAACGCCGAGGATCACGATATAGGGCCTACTGCAATACCGCCGGTCCTTCGTCAGCCCATAGACGAGAAGCGTGTGGTAGACGAGCATACCGACGAGGGGAATGATGGGATACAAAGCCGGCAGGAAGCGCATAGGGACACTATAGCACGGTATTCCGTTTTAATCGCGCTACGGACGGCGCATAAGGGCGCCCTTGAGGTGCGCCATCATGTTCGCGATCGTCTCGAGCCCGAGCGTGTCCTCGCGCGCGTCGCCGAGGATGGTGCCGCCGGCGTGGCTATACCCGAAGCCGTCGTTGATCACGGTCATCCCCTGCTGGAGCAAAAAGGTTTGGATGTTCGCGAGCGTCGTCTCGAGCCCGCCGTTCCGGAATCCCCCGCACGCGATGCCGCAGCCGACCTTGCCCGCGAGCTCGAGCTCCTCGTGCCAGGCGGGCCTCAACGCGACGCAGCGGTCCATCATCGTCTTGAGCTGGCCGGACACCATCCCGAAGCACACCGGCGAGCCGAGGATCAGGGCGTCGCACCACCGGAGCGAATGGTATATCTCGGTCATGTCGTCCTCGTGCGCGCATCGCCGGTTCGTCCGGCATTGCCAGCAGCCGATGCAGGGATTGATCCGCTTGTCCCCGAGGGAAACGTACCGAACGGTGTGCCCGTCGCGCGCCATGATTTCGAGCGCGTACTCGACCGCGTATGCCGTGTTTCCGTTCTTGTGCGGACTACCCGAAATTCCCAGTATGTTCATGCACTCATACCCTCGGGTCAAAGTATAGTGCTTTTCCTCCCGAAAAGGGCCTGGGCCGCGCGCGAATACTCGTCGATCGATTTTGCCCGCGCGATGCCGTCGAGCTCGCGGCTTCCCCGCGGGAAGGAGTGCCCGAGATAGGACCAAACCTCCTTCATCTTGTCGAGCGCGTGCGCGGGCCCGCAAAGGACTTCGCGGTACGCGGCGAAAAGCTCGTCGTGAAATGCGCGCAGGGTTTCCGTCGGGTCGTCGGGAAGGGGAAGGCCCTTGATGCGCGCGGGAAGGAAGGGATCCCACAGGGCGCCGCGCCCGAGCATCCATTCGCTCACGTCGGGAAACCGCGCGGAAAGTTCCCCAAACGCGGTTAGATCAGCGATGTCGCCGTTATAGCCGACGGGATGATCGCTTACCGAAGCGGCGCGCGAAAAGCCCTCGAGGTCGACCGAGCCCTTGTACATCTGGATACCGAGCCGCGGATGGATGATGACCCGCTTGAGGGGATACCGGTTGAGCACCGGCATGAGCGCGATAATTTCTGCGGGGTCGGCGCGCCCGAGCCTGAGCTTGACAGAAAGATCAAGCGGGAGCCGGGGGCACACCGCGTCAAGGAAGCGATCGATGCGGTCGGGATGGGGAAGGAGCCCCGAGCCCCTCCCCTTCTTCGCGACCATCGGGTACGGGCAGCCGAGATTCCAATTCACCTCACCGTAACCCATCCCCGCGATCGCGCGCGAGCAATCGAGAAAGCCCTCGGGCTCCGCGCCGAGCAGTTGCGGCACGAGCGGAAGGCCGGTTCGCGGGTCGGGGACGAGATCCTTAAAATGGCTTCCCTTCATGCGCGCGGTCGGGACGGCGAGGATGAAGGGAGCGAAGGCCTCGTCGAAGCCCGAGAAATGGGCGAAGTACGCGGCGCGGAACACGCGGTTCGTGACGCCGTGAAGCGGCGCGAATGAAAGGAAGGGCGTCACGGGATGAGGGCTGCCATGAGCGCGTCGAAGGTCGCGCCGAGATCGCCAAAGCGAAGCCGCGCGCGGCCGTCGAGGTGGGTGGGCTGATCGTTCACGATGACGAGCGCGCCGCCCGCGTCCGCGGTAAGCTCGGGCAGGGACGCGGCGGGATAGACGACGAGGCTCGAGCCGAGCACGAGCATGAGGTCGGCCTTCCGAGACTCCGCGACCGCATCGGCGATGGCGCGCTCGGGCAACGCCTCCCCGAAAAAGACGATGTCGGGCTTGAGCGCGCCGCCGCACGAGGCGCAGCGCGGCACCGCGCCCGATCGTGCGACCGGCGCGACGCGGGCGAACGGGACCGCCTCCCCGCAGCGCACGCAGCGATGCATGGAAGGGCTTCCGTGGACCTCGATCACGCGCGAGCTTCCCGCCTTCTGGTGGAGGAGGTCGATGTTCTGGGTGATCAGCGCCTTGAGAATCCCCCGCGACTCGAGGAGCGCGAGGGCATGGTGCACGACGGAGGGTTCCTTATCGTCGAGCCCGTAGATGAAGTCGCGGGCCATGGAATAATACACCGAGGGATCGCGCCGAAACACGTCGATGTCGAACATCCGGTCGGCGTCCTGGGTTTTGTAGAGGCCGTTCTTCCCGCGAAAGTCCCTGATCCCGGATAGGGTACTCACTCCCGCACCGGTAAAGGCCACGCAGTGGCGCGACGACTCGAGGAGGCGCACGAGTTCGGCGACGTCAGGCTCCGGGCGATCGCGCGTCACGCCTCGGCCTCCGGGTCGGCCTTGAAGGTATCGTTGATCACGCGCTCCGAGCCGGGTTTCTTGTAGTGAAAGACCTCGTCCGACCAATGGATCGCCCATTTTCCGATCGGCACTATGATCTCGCGGAGCTCGCGCCCGCGCGGGGTGAGCGCGTAGCCCTCGAGGGTCCGCTCGATGAT
>Ga0116170_10001498_pt1 | contig 23510 bp, 20 predicted proteins | sample AD_JPNHW1_MetaG_FD_89797 | JGI IMG/M metagenome (GOLD analysis project Ga0116170, IMG submission 89797) | Active sludge microbial communities of municipal wastewater-treating anaerobic digesters from Japan - AD_JPNHW1_MetaG | ecosystem: Engineered > Bioreactor > Anaerobic > Digestate | place... | reverse complement strand
TATAAAAAATAATTGCATCATTCTCGCTTGAAGGTTAGAAATCTGATCATATCCATTATTTAAAATAGTCGGCCTATCAAAATTCATTTTTCACTGGATATTGAGATAGTGTCAAGATTTGGTGATTCTTCGCTATTTCCTGTGGCTAAACTGAGTTACTCGGTCTTTCCGGTTTATTCTCATCTCTGTGCCTCTGTGTCTCTGTGGTTTTGTTCAGTAGCAATAGGCTTAATTGTCGGCCTGGCCAGCCACAGAGGCGAGAGAGACACAGAGACAAAGAACTACTTCACCACCCACATAAAATAGTGAAGAGCCAGATTTGGACCATTAACTCACAAAGAATACATTGTCGTATAACAAGTCTCTCGTTAAGGCTTTTCTGCTGCTTTCCCCAGGACGTCTTCAGGGCCTGTTTTCTCTGCCAGCTTTCCTGCGAACTTGAGGTAATTGCAGGCCGGGCTTCCCAGGGGAATTATGCTGCCCCGCACGCTGCCCTCCTCGATCACCAGCTCGGCCATCGAGGGAGCCGACATGCGGGGCAATGTGGTGCTGCCCGGACAGATGAGAAGGCGCCTGCCCTTTTCGATGAGCGGGCGGTGGATGTGGCCGAAGACCAGCACAGAGACATCCATCTCCCGGGCCATCATCTCCGCGCCCACCAGGTCTGCTCCGTGCGAGGCCATGTGCACGAGGCCGATCCTGACGCCTTCCACATCGATAACCTTTCGCTCCGGCAGGAGCCTCTTTAGGGCCGGGCGGTCGGAGTTGCCGTGCACCGCCTCCAGCCGGCCCAGATCCGCCAGGGCTGAGTGGCAGCTTTCGGAGACAAAGTCGCCGGCGTGCAGGATGATATCGGCTTTTTTGACAAGCTCGGCTACGGAGGCGAGAAGGGCCTCATTCTCAAGGTGGGTATCGGATATAGCTATTATTCTGGTCATCAGACGTGCATTCTCCTCATTCCCGCCTCCACTATCCCCAGAAATTCCGCCCCTACGGCCACCACACTGTTGGTGAAAACCGAGGCATTGATCTCGAATATGGGGAAGCGGAATTTGGTGTAGTCGGACATCAGCCAGGTGGTGGAACTGGTATCGCCGGAGAAGAGATTTCTGTACTCTGGCTTGACCGGAATTACAGCAATATCCTTCTCCCGTCCGTGCTTATCGAGTATCAGGACCTGTCGCGAAGAGGGATTGGCGGTGATGGGCATCACATCTGCTCCCTTGCTGAGCGCCGTAACCGTCCCCTCCAGTGCCTCATAGGTGTTGCCGATTCCGGTGATGGGAATGTAAACGTCCCCTATCTGAAAGCTGGGGGTATTGAAGTCCCTCTCCCAGTGGCTGATCTTGTTCAAGTGGGTAAACCTCATCTCAAAAGCGCGGGCTACAAGGCCGGACCGGCCCACTCCGCCGATGATATATCGCCCGCTCCTGGGCAGCAGCCGGCTAAACCAGTGCTCCAGGTGATCCGGGTCCATCTCCTTGATCAGACGGGCATTGTCCTGGAAGTCCTGGATTGTGGAGCGATACTCCGGACAGGAGGAGTTGCAGATCCCCTTGAGCCGGGACTGAATGTCCGGAAACAGGGCGTTCAAGAAGGCCAGCACCTCCAGTTCGAACTCGGTTCCCATGGGCGACAGCCGGGACCTGGTATCCTTGTCGGTGGACTGCTTGGTCCTGGCCTTGAATACCAGAACGGAGCCCCGCTCGTACTCGCTCACCATCTTGTAGGCCGTGCCGTTCTCATTGGCGGTGATCAGCTTGATCTCCCCGCCCAGGGTGATTATGTCGTCGATGTACTTGTTGACCGCCAGCGTCTCCCCTGAGCCGGAGATGGCAATCCCCAGGTTCTTGCCCTTCCTGTAGTGCCTCTGCACCGGGTCCTCCAGTGTGAAGGGAAAGACGTTGTCGAAGTGGTTCTGGATAAGCTGCAAGAAGCTGTAGAGGGCCAGGGCGGAGCGGCCTGCCGCCAGGCCGTAGACGAACTTATTTTCCGGCGACGGGGCCAGGAAATCAGCCATGGAATCGGAGAAAGCAGCAACGCTGGCCATATCCAGGTCAAGCAGCTTCTCTAAAAAGCCGCACTGTAGCTCAGTGGCCTCCTGGAAGGTCTTAATAAGGCCTGACATAGTGGCTACCCTACTGAGACCTCACCAAGATAAGCCTTTCTTATCTTCTTTCCTCTGCGGCGATTTCAGGTGATGATCTCATGCAGTAGGCCCAATTCGTTCGCGGACCGAATCTCCTTGGCTATGCGCCTGCCGTTGGAGAGCCCCGGCTCGATCAGGTCGGAGTAAGGCGATCCGTTCATGTAGAGATTGGTTCCGGCCACTATCCTGGCGGAGATCTCGAAGACTTTGAACTCCAGCTCATCGGTGACAATTGTCTCCAGGCTGAAGGCTCCGATCATGCCTCCGAAGAGGTCCAGGCTGGTTTCGACGACCCTCTCCCCCAGCTCGAAGGCGCGGGGCAGAAGCGACTCGCGCAGCACCAGGGGCAGATTGCCGGTGACGACGAAGCTGGGGTAGATGCCGGCCTCGGCCAGCTCCTTCATGCTGCCGATGCGAAAGATCTCGTCGGCATTGGACTCCACTCTCCTGTCTATGCCCAGCATCTCCAGGGAGCCCTTGCGGAGGCGGTATCCCTCCTGCTTGATGGGCGAGTAGAAGAAGTGAATGTAGTATCTGGTGCCCAGGATGAACTCCTGGATGGTGTACTTCTCCTGGGTGCTCATCTTGGCCTGCAGCTCGTCCTTGGTCTTGGCGATGAAAAAGCCTCGTCCGCCCTTGGCCCCGTGATACTTGACTATGACCGGCCGGTCGATGTCCTCCGCCTTTTCAAATCGCATGGGCACATTGACGCCGGCCTTGAGCATCCACTCCCGCTCCATCTCCCGGTCGCTCTCCCAGGCTAAAACCCGGCGGTTTCCAAATGTGGGGACGGCGAGGGACTCGAACTTCTCTATTCCCAGATACTCGACCAATGAGCCGTGGGGGATGATGATGACGTTCTCAGAGGCCAGGTCTGCCGCATAGTCGAGAAGCGCCCTGTAGCTCTCCACGCAGACGAACCTGTCTGGCCGGGCCAATGGAAAGGCATCGTAGAAACGAGGCGGCTGGCCGATGCATATGCCGAGGGTTTTGAAGCCCTCCTGGCGGGCACCGTGGAAGATCTGCAGGCTGCTGTGCGAGCAGATGGTGGCGATGGTCAGATTTTTCTTATCGTATCCTTTCAAAATCTCGTGGATATCCTCTTTAGAAATCATGCTGATAACCCTTTGTATGTGACCTATGAAAACATAGGGTTGTCCTGAAGGTAGATAAGCCCTTCGGAGAGCCTGGGCTGGGACGATCGGCTTAAAAATAAGAAAGGATGATGATGGATTCATGCGGCAATCGATAAAGAGGGAGACAAAGGAGACGGCAATCGAGGTCCTTTTGGAGATCAATGGCCAGGGAGCTGTCCAGGCGGACACGGGCATTGTTTTGCTGGACGAAGTCCTATTCGCCCTGGGAAGGGCAGCGGGCTTTGACCTGACAGTCCGGGCGCGGGGGGATTTGCAGACGGGAGACCATCACACCACAGAGGATGTGGCAATAGTCCTGGGCCTGGCCATAGCCGGGCAGATCAATAGCGGTATGGCCAGTTGCATGGTCCCCTCCGGGCAGGCGGTGGCCACGGCGGCGGTGCGCTTTGGCCCTCCGGGATATCAGGCGGCCATATGTCTCAGCAGCGAGAGGTTGGGGGGGATGGATGTCGAGAATTTTCCTCACTTCCTGCGCGCCCTGGCCTACAACGGTGGCTTCAACCTGTTCGTCTCCGCTCAGGGTGGTGACGATAGGTGCCGCATCGAGGCCGTGAGCCTGGCAATAGGCCGGGCCATAAAGCTGGCTGCCAGGGACGGATAAGGCTCGTCTTCTTTGTGAGGACGCACAAAGGACGGAGGTTCATTATCAGGCAAATATAGCGAAGAGCCAAAACGATCCATTTCAGCGCCTTTTTCTGCAGAGAGGGCATGCCGCAGCCAGGGCGAATATCGATGCCAAAATGCCGGCGGCGTTGCTCTTTTTGGCAGTCTCATTCCCCGGTAAAATTATGATGCTTCCGTTTCGGACCTCAGGGCTCAGGCCGGATGTGCCCGTCACCTCCAGCAGAGCCGTCTGATTGGCTGCGGCCAACTGAACGGAGAAGGTGAGATTGGCCAGCTCCACTCCGGCAGGCATGAAGATGCTCGCCTTTCCGGATTTGCCGTCAGCATTCCAGGTGGTGTTGCCGCCGGAGATGCCCAGAGCCGAAAGGAGGGTGGCGTTGTAGGTGATATTGATCCTGCGATCCTGGTCGGAGTTGCCGGCGAGCAGGGCAACTGTGGCGCTCTCGCCTGCGGCGGCGCTGGCAGAGCCCAGGGCGACTCCGCGCACGGGGGCGGCGGTGACGTTGAAGTAATTTTCGAATGACAAAACGGCGTCTATGGCGTTTTCCACCCTTACCCGCAGCTCATATCTGCCGGGTTCAGCCGGGAAGGCAGAAGCATGCGGCTCCAATCTTTCCATGCTTCCCTGTAGGGTGTGATTGGCTCCACCTGGGACCATTCTGCCGTCTACCACATCTATGAATTGCAGGAGGGAGCCCTCCGGCTCGATCTTCAGTATGCGCCTGCGTTCTGTTTCATTGGCCTGCATGGCATCATAGTCCAGCGATCTATTCAGACGGGTATACTCCTCTCGGGAGAGATAATAGATATATGAGTCATCCATTATTGCGCTGATCCTCCCCTGCGCATCGAATCTCACGCCTACCTGCCGGGCAGGTGCTGTGGAATTCAAATAGAGAAGCGCTGGAATGGGATCGCTTCCTGCATCCATGATAAGGCTATTATCATCGCTCAGCCTCAGAGTTGTGGCATTCCATCCCCAGGAAAAGCTCCAATACTCGCCGGAGCCCCTGCCGTTCCCGGCAATATTCCGGGAATTGATGGTTCGATTCCTATCATCCAGGACGTCGGCGGTAACACTGCGAATCTCTGCGGCCCTCACCATCATGGCAAAATCAGCTATCGATCCGGAAACGGCATTATCGGGAAGCTTTATTTGGGGCGGTGACGGCCTTGGGACGACATACTGCTGAGAATAAAGGTAGTATCGAAGCGTATCGTTGTCTGCAACCCGGATATTCATATTGGGTGCCAGAGAAATCGTGGAGTCTCTGTTCAAATTGATGTTCTCGTCATTAAGCATGATTACGGTATAGGGCTGGCTGGTTGACACCGTCTGCATTTTATCAATGCTTATCCCAGATTCCACAGGGAATAAAAACTGATCAGAGATCTGGAAGATGGCATCGATTGTGGCAAATGCAGTGCTTCCGTTGCTGAATATATTGCTGACATGCAGCTTGATTATCGGCATATCTTCGACGTCGCCCAGGTCCTTCTTGAAAATATAAGTGGTGTTGGATGCCACCACGGAGGTATCCTGCAATACTCCGTTCTTGGCAAGCTGGATAAGGATCTTATCCTCATCCACATCCCTGATCCGGACTTCATAGCCTTCTTCCAGCGAATAATTGCCGGCAAACAGGCTCTTTTGAACGATTTCGCGATCAATGAGTATCTGTCCGATCTTCTCATGGTCAAAGAGGTTTTGAGAGGATGTCTTGCCGTTCTCTTTCTTGTCATATCCGGCAAACCATAAATTGCCGAGAAATGGAATAACATAATAGGATCCCCACTGCTCATAGTCGTAATTTTTGGCCCTCATGGTTGAGGAATACATAAAGCCGTCAACGACAGCCGTGCCATTTACGAGCATCGCACTGGTGGGCATATATGCTGTCCTCCCGTCTAGCTTATAAAGCACAAGCGTCTCAGAACCGAATTGATCCTCGGAGCCAATTCTGTTCCATTCTCCAAGCTGTCTCTCCGGATCCATGTAAAAGTTTGTGTAATTTCCAGAGTTCCATCTCGCAGCCAGAAGCGTTGGATAGCCTCCAAATGATCCTGGAATGTACTGTGTACCGTTGAATGTCGGGCCTCTGATTTCATGTATGCCGTAATCATAGATGCCGCCGACCGGATAATAAATCAGCTCCTCGCTGTCTGCCACGGTGAGGGCAAGTCCGACACACAGCGGCACCTGGCTGTTTTTCAGCAGCGATAATGTCCTCTCGTTTCTAAACTCCATGCCGTCGTCATCCAGGCTGGTCATCTTGAGATTGCCGAGCCTGCCCCCTTCAAAGAGCTTGACGACGGGCTGGTCGCTGACCTGAAAGATGCCGTCTATTTCTGCAAATGCGGTATTATTCTGGTCGGTCATGGCATCGGAAAGGTGTGCCAGGATGATGGGGACGTCGTCGATCTTGTAAACATATGTCCCGCCGACGCTGACCACACTTCCGTGGACCAGTTTTCCGTTCTTATAGAGGAGGAGGGTGGCAACATCGCTATTACTGGAAACCTCAGCTACCGACAGGACATAGCTATCCAGCAGTGGCAATGAGGCATTGCGGTTCAAAGTATACTCCTCGTCGCTGTCTATGAGTACCTTTCGCAAAGCTCCCTTTCCGAGCGAGCTTACCTCTTCCGTAAAATTGCTCTCCGGATATCCGGCCAGGTAGGGGCTGCCCAGGAAGGCCACTTCCTGAAATGTGCCCCAGGGCTTGTACTCAAAGGGAGATGTCCAGGCCTTTGAGGTGTAGACTATGTCCCCCTCCTCCGCCGCCCTTCCCGTGAGATGCACCGTCAGCTCTTCGCTGCCCTGGTCTTCATCCAGGTCGTAATAGAACCAGCCGAAGTCATCCGCCCGCCAGATTCCGTCGCCGTTGCTGAAATGGCCCCGCACATAGGCCGCATCCATTGCCTCCTGCCCCCAGGCTCCTGTAGCGAGGCAGAGCACTGAGATCAGCAATGCCGCCGCTGCCGCCATCCAGATCGTCCTTATCTCCATCAACCTCTTGTGAGTCATTCCGCCAGGCGCTGCCCCCGGATAGATCTTTCCTGGATAAGCTGTATATCCTAGGCCGGATCAACTTGAGGAGCGGAGTTAGATGTCATCTATTAAACACGTTGCGATATACGGCAAAGGCGGTATCGGCAAGTCGTGCACTGCCTCGAACATTGCCGCCGCCTGCGCCGAGAAGGGCCATAGAGTCCTGGTAGTGGGATGCGATCCCAAGAGCGATTCGAGCATAACGCTGGTCGGTAGACGGATTCCCACCATGATGGACCTGATTTTGGCCGGGGGAGAGATCCGGGAGGAGGATGTCGTCTTTGAAGGGTACAAGGGCGTGCGCTGCATTGAGGTGGGCGGGCCGGAGCCGGGCGTGGGCTGCGCCGGGCGGGGCATAATCGTTGCCATCGACTTTTTGCGCAAGGTCTCCCATGCCATGGATGAGGTCGACCTGGTGCTTTACGATGTGCCGGGAGATATCGTCTGCGGCGGATTTTCCGCGCCGATCAGAAAGGGGCTGGTGAGCGATGCCTACATCATCACTTCGGGGGAGTACATGCCGCTTTATGCCGCAAACAATATCAGCAAGGGCCTGGTTCGCCTCAGAACGCCTCTTGCCGGAGTGATATGCAACTCTCGCGAGGCGGCAGCCGGGCGGGAGAAGGAGATCGCCGAGAAATTCGCTATTGAGCTCAACAGCCGCCTGGTGGCATTCATACCCAAGGACCCCATTGTGCAGCAGTGCGAGAGGAGGGCGGTCACAGTCATTCAGGGGGCGCCCGCCTCCGCGATCGCGAACGTCTATCGGGCTTTGGGCGAGGATATTATGGCAGGAGCCGATCCGAGGGTCCCGGAGCCGCTCAGCGATGAGAGGCTGAGGGAGCTGTCCGTGGAATGATCATGCCGGCAGACTGCCCGAGAATACTGATTGCCGGAGACCGAAGCTCCAGCGGCAAGACCACCATCGTAGCCGGCCTGCTCTCCGCCCTGCGCGGGAGAAGCCTGGCGGTGCAGCCCTACAAGGTGGCCATGGACTACATCGATCCCAGCTACCACACCTGGATCACGGGCAGGAGCTGCCGCAACCTGGACGGCTACCTCATGACGGCTGCGGCAGTGCGGGAGGTCTACGCCCATGCCGCCCAGGGCGCCGATATTTGTGTGATCGAGGGCGTGCGCGGCCTTTACGAGGGATACGACGGAGACCTGGGCAGCACGGCGCAGATTGCCAAGCAGCTCAAAACGCCGGTCATATTCGTGGTCGATGCCAGGAGCATCACCAGGAGCGCCGCGGCCCTGGTCAAGGGCTACATGGACTTCGATCCGCAGGTGCAATTTAAGGGGGTCATTCTCAATAAAGTGGGATCGGATAGGCATGCGGAGAAGGCCATCCGGGAGATTGAGCGCTACGCGGGCGTGGAAGTTGTGGGGGTCATCAGGAGAAACGAAGACATGCACCTGGCCATGCGCCACTTGGGGCTGGTTCCGGTGCTGGAGGGAAAGACCCGGCACGAGGGCTTCAAAGAGAGGGTGGACAGGATCCGGCAGATCGTGGAGGAGGGTCTGAACCTGGACCGCATCCTGGAGCTGGCCGGCCAGGCAGAGCCCCTGGGGGAGGTGCCGGCGGACCTGTACAAAGAAAGTTCGTCCGGTCGGGGCATCAAGATCGGCGTCGCCCAGGATGAGGCATTCAACTTCTACTACAGAGACAATCTGGAGATGATAGAGCTATGCGGAGCGGAGGTCGTACCCTTTTCGCCGGTGCATGACCCAAGCCTTCCCGAAGTGGACGGCATCTACATAGGGGGAGGCTATCCGGAGCTTTACGCCCGGGAGCTGTCCGAAAACACCGGGATGATAAAGGCTCTTCGCAGGGCGCACGAGACGGATAAGCCCATATTCGCCGAGTGCGGCGGCCTGATGTACCTGGCCCGGGAGATCGAGTGGGATAAAGAGAGGCAGGAGATGGTGGGCCTCGTGCCCGGCCTATCCCGCAGGGGCAGCAGGCGGATCGTCAGCTATGTGCATGGCCGGCTGGAAAAAGACTGCGCCATCGGCCCGGCTGGAGCGGCTATCATGGGGCATGAATTTCACCACTCGGAGATGGTGATGGATGAAAATGTGAACTATGCCATCAGGCTGGAGAGGGGCACGGGCATAAAAGGCGGGTGGGATGGGATGTGCGAGGGCAATCTGGTGGCCAGCTACACCCATATCCACAGTGCATCCTACCGGGGATTTCCTGCGGATTTCATCAGGGCGTGCCGACTGAGGTAACCTAGCCGAAATTGAAATTGATCCGTTGACCGAACCTCAGTTCATCTTCGCGTGAGGACTTTCCACCGTCATCTGATCTTCATCAGCCGCTCGTTGACCTCATCCACATTAAAGTGCTCAGGGTCGTATCCCTCCTCCAGCCAGTTCATGATATCCTCGTGGTCAGGGTGCTTTGGATTTCTGAAAGCCTTCAGTACGTCGACGTATCCGCTGGTTCCGCCGCAGTCCTCTTGAGGCGCAGAGCGCTTGCCTTTCAAGCATATTGGATGCTTTAGTTCCTCTTTAGGTTGGAAGATTTTCTCCACCAGGATGGTGTGATACCAGGAATCTCCAAAGTCATATTCATATGCGAACATGAACTTCTCTCTAGGGATGACCCGGTTAAGTCTGACCTTCTTCTCATCAATGAAATCGTCGGCCAGCATATCCGCCTCTTTGGAGATGACGCTGTAGCTCTCTCCCTCTATCTCGAACCTGTGCAGGTGATAGTCTTGCCAACCCATAACAATTTGCATAATATTGTGAAGTTTGAAGAGCGATATGTCTCCACGAACCTGAATTCGCCGCCAGATGAGCGGCCGTATCCCATCAAGGATTACTTTTAGCTGGTAGACTTCCTCGGGTGTGGATCCATCTGAAGAATCCTTTGCTTTTTTTACCATAGTTCAAGATTAAGGAAGCTCTTTGGATTTCATCTTTTTTCTCAATAGAGATTCTAATGCAAAGAACGATAGAGCTAAATAAATTGCATCCCCTCAATTGAACTGGTGATTTGAAATGGTGAAGATGCCAGCAGAAGTGAAAGAGACATTGGAGAAGCAAAAGCCCATACCCATCGCCACTGCCAGCAAGTCGGGTGTGCCCAATGTGGTCTTCGTGGGATTGATTAAGATCATAGACGATGAGACTCTTATGTTCGCGGACAACTTCTTTTACAAGACCGCCAGCAACCTGGCCGAAAATCCCAGGATATCCATACTCTGCTACAATGGCGAGACCAAGAAGTCCTTCCAGATCAAGGGCGAAGTCACCGTCAGCCGGGAAGGCAAGGACTTCGAGGATATGCGGGCCTGGGTGCACGGCATCAATAACAAGCTGCCGGCGAAAAGCTGCGTCGTGGTCAAGATCACCGAGATCTACAATGCCATGTGGGGTCCGGCGGCGGGAAAGCAGATCGCTTGATCTTCAAGTCCAATAATTCACTCATTTTTTATAAAAAAAAGAACTGCCCCCCGCCCTCTTCGACGGGGTGGGTTTTATGCCGTCCGGAAGCTAATTCTCAAGGAACAGTCAAATCAGCCGCTGGCGACACTTCGGCTGCCGCGGCATTTCTCCATCCGCCCTCATCCTGGAACGGATAGTGATCCAGCATGCCACCGCCTTTTATCATCCTCGGCCAATCCTGGCTGGGATTGCCCTTGGCCACGTGGCCGCTCCAGTAATTGCCGCCGGTGACATTGCCGGCATCCCAGTTGTTGCTTCCCGAATCCTCAGCATGCTCCTGGTTGTTGACGAAGTCGTTGTTATAGAAGGTATTTGCCGACCCGGACACAACCAGTATGCCCGTGGGGCTGTCGCGAATGGCATTTCCATAGATGAGGTTGTCATCGGAGAGATTCATCCAGATTCCTGCCTGGGTATTGGCCAAAACGAAATTGTCTCTGATGGTATTGTTATTGCAGGATAAGAGGGAGATGCCGAACTGATTGTTGTGCGAGGCGTTATTTCCGGATATCAGATTCAAATCCGAGCCGTAAATGAACATGCCGCTATATTTATTGTCCTCCAGGCGGTTATCGGATATCTCATTTCCATTCGACTCCAGCACACGCATGCCGAAGCATCCTGAGAAGTTGTTCCCGACGATCTTGTTGCCTTCGGAGTCGAAGAGGAATACGGCATCATTGGTCACTTCTGTGTCCTCGATGGTGACGTTTTTGCAGTACGCCATTGTGAGATGGGCAATCTTTCGGTCCTTTATCTTCAGCCCGGAGCCGTCAAAGAGATAGACTATGGGCTGCCCGTCCACGGTGTTGGTCTCGTCGATGGAGTTGTCAAAGCCTTCCCTGGACTCGGCTTCGGCATAAAAGCCCCATTCCACATTGCTCAGGATGTTCTCTGAGAGACGATTGGCAGGAGAGTCGAGCAGGATGATCCCCCGGAAGCTTCCATCAATTTGATTGCCGAGGAGGCTGTTATTGCGGGAGTATACCACCTGGATGGCAGTATCCGCCATGCTTTTGATCAGGTTCTTGGTGATATTGTTTCTCTCGCCGCCGCTTGTGTCCAGGCCGATGGTGCAGCTCTCCACCGAATTTCCCTCCAGAGAATTGGAGCTGCTGTTCTCCATTCTGATGCCATACTCCATTCCGCTGATCCGGCTGTCTGCGAGGCTCTGCCCCACGGAGTCTTTGAGGAATACGCCATTTACCCCTCCCTCAATGGTATTGTTCATCAACCGGTTGTTCTTGCTAAGAGAGATGCCCAGCCCCAAAGTCGCATCGTGCACTGCATTGCCCTGCAATTGGACGTCGCTGGCGTTGGAGAAAAAGATCCCCTGGGATGTAGATGAGGTCGCAGAGGGATCGCTATTGATATTCACATTGTTTTGCAGGACGGATATTGCGCTGCTGTTGAGCAGCCATATGCCGTAGCTCTTGCTGTAGATTTCGTTTCGCTCTATGCGGCAGTCACCGGCTCCGTCCAGCCAGACGCCCCAGTAGGCATTGAAAATGCTGTTGCCATTGATTTCATTATTTTCGGCATTCCTGATGATGAATGATACATTGCAGTCGGAGACATCATTCTCCTCTACCCGGTTATTGCTGGCGTTCTCCCAAATGGCAACTGCGCCCTGGCAATTCTTGATGTCGTTGGCAGCGATCAGGTTGTCCTGGCAGCCTCTGACCAGCACTGCGGGATTGGCATTGTCAAAGGAGTTCTTGCGAATGGAATTTCCGTCGGACTGGACATAGATGGCCGGGCCGGCAAAATTCTGGAAGGTCAGACCCTCCAGAGAGCAGCCGTCTGAGGTGATGGTCATGCCGCCCTCCAGGCCGTCTCCCCTGAGGACTATGGGGCCGGTCTCGCCGGTAAGGGGCATGAGAGTCAGGCTCCGGTTCAGGATGATCTCTTCGTTATACTCTCCCGGTTTGATGTAGATCGTGTCTCCGTCGCTTGCGGCGACAATTGCCTGCTGGATGGACTCGTAATTGGCAAATCCGCTGTCATCAACCACATAAGTTCTGGCTCCCTGGCCGGTCGAAAGCCAGATGAGCCCGGCCAGGAGGATGATCATTAATACCCTTCGCATAGGAGTTACTTTGCAGGGCAGCTTTTATAGTTAATGCAAATCGCCGACCCCTTTATTTCCAGTGGAAAATTAAAGCTTCATTTTTTTCAGGATGAATGGTGCGTCCGCAAAGATAATATCATAGTGAATGATAAACTGACTAATCTTATTTAAGAAGTGATATAAGTATTTGCCGTACGTATTAACCATTCGGACTTGCAGGGGGGGGCAAGGAAAGGTAGCGTCAGAAAGATGGGGGCAGGAAATATAGGGGCTGGAAAAGATGACAAGGAAAACCTTATTTACTCTATCCTCCAAAAACGTCCATGGTGATGTGATGGCGGAGATGATGCCGCATAGGCACTGTCTGGTCTGCGGCAATGCTGTGCGCCCCGATGAGAACTTCTGCGACGAGCTTTGCGAATCCAAGTTCAAATCAGCTCAAAGAAAGCAGCAACTCCTCTTTCTGGCATTTTTGGTGATAATGGGATTGGTCCTGTTCCTGCCGTCAATTCTGAAGATGAGTGGGTGAAAGATGCAAGGCCGATTTGCTGTGTCTGCCATAGCGACATTCGCTTTGTTCGCTCTGTTCGCGGTGGGATCTGGAGCGGAAGCGGGCAGCGACTACCTGGATATCAGGGAGGTAACCATGCTCCTGGACGGCGGAAATGCCACATTTGAGCTCAACTACACCCTGGATCCGTTCACCAAATTATATGTCATGGCCCTGGGCTGCAGATATCTGGAGCCGGAGCTTCTCGGCTTTCTGGGCGGCTACAGCCGGGTAAAGCTGGTAAAGGCCGATACACAAGGCGCTGCCCTTCAGGTTATAGGGGCAGGCAAATATAATAGCGGCTATTTTCTCTTCGATTCCACGCCTTTCGGAAGCCGCGACAATCCCCGGCCGGATGCAGTCGCCAGGTTTTCAGTGGTATATCCGGAAGGGCGGATGAGAACCTTCTACAATGTAACATCTACGCAGAACGTCTTTTCCCAGGGAAACAAGCCCGCTCACCGCCAGACGTCTGTCTCTTCCGGCGGGCATAAGTACAGTCTGATTCCCCAAAAAGCCAGGGCTAAGTGATGCGGATAATTGCCACTTAAACCCTGGAGGCTTCACCACAAAGATCACAAAGCTCACAAAGGACGCGCAAAGAACGAAAGGTTCCTTTTCAGCGAGCCAGGTCCTCAAATCATAGGTTTAAACAGGGCAGGCAATACGGCCATGGCGTAAATTACCATACCGACCAATCCCGCTTCAATGATGTAGAGCCCGATGTTGAAGGGGTCCATCTTATTCTCGTCCATGAGTCTTATCACCACCTACTCCAGCCATCTGTATCCGGGATCTTTGATCCGGTTAAAATTTCTGATGAGGTCTGCGGCGTCCTTGCGGCCAATGCCAGCATCCATCATCCTCTTGCAGACAAAGCGCAACGCGGCCTTCTGCAAACCCAGGTCCTCTCCGTCATCGGACTTCGCCGCCAGACCGAAGGCCTCAAAGAGATGCTCCTTTTCGTCCAGGTGGCGGGTCCGCCCCCACTTCTCGAACATCTCCGCCGCCCGGTCTAGTTGTTGCTGATCGAATGCTTCGGGAAGCAGGACGCCCTCGAACAGCTCCAGGAATTCATCTCGCCTCAAAACGACCGCCTCGCGTTATCTTCACCAATATCCATTTGATATGATTTATCATTTTCGATTACTTAAAAAAAGAAGAGTGAACTTATTTTAGCCCTAGACATAGACCGTAGTGCCCGGTTCAACCCGGATTATCTTCTGTACGCCTCTGGGGAAGTTTATCACATTGGGGTAGTTGTGCTCCCCGTCGAATACCCTGACGCTATGGCTCTGTCCGCCCACCACTCGGAAGCTGAACTTGCCGTCCACGGGATCGCCGTTGATGCCATCCCCTCCGATGAAGACCTCATCCAGGAAGACCTGATAGCCTCTCATTCCCTGGGACTGGATGGTCACCGGCGTGTCTCCGCTGGTTGGGGCCGGCGTTTGGGTGGCTGGCTGGGAATAGCTGGAGCCGTAGCCCTGGATCTGCTGGGTCTGTGTAACCGTCGTGCTGCCGGAGGGGCCAGTGGTGCTGGATGTAATTGTGGTGCCGCTGGTGCCGCTCATGACCGCCGTTCCGCTGGCTGCTCCGCCCTGTCCGTATCCGGCTGCACCGGCCAGGTTGGTGGCGGGAGGCATATCATTTGCAGAGGCAGCCTGCTGGGCGGGGGGAGCCTCAGAGATCACATCCACGATGACGGCGTTGCTGGGCTGGTTGTTGAGCACGAAGAGCAGAATATGCCGGCCGGCTTTATCCGCCGAAAAGGTGATGCTGCTGTATCCGGAATAGAAGTTCATGCTCTTGCTGGTGATGCCCATGGATTGGGACTGATAGATCTCATAGTAGTCGGCCTGACCGCCCGCCGGGGCGAAGACCACCAATTGCACTCCCGATTTCTCCGGGACGATGGCATACTGGGACCAGTCTGTGCCTTTCTGAATCCACAGTTCATTGTCCTTCGCCGGGGATGAAGATATGGTTGACTGGTACTGGGTGTAGGTTATCTCCTGGCCGCTGCCGAAATAGATCTTGGACGGGATTTGACGGCTGACATCGATCTTGACCGGAGTGAACCCTCCCGTCATGGGCAGGGTGGTGTTGATGAAAAACTCGGAGAGGAAGGATGACGCGCTGCTGGTGTTCTCGAAGGCCGGGCCAAACCAGGGCTCGCTCGCCTCTGTCCCGATGCCAAAGAGGCTGTTTACATACTCCTCCTCGAAGGCTGCCCCGCCGCCCATCATGTTGATGGAGTTTTGCAGAGAAAAGCCATTCGCATCAGCCGCCCCTGCTCCCAAAAGCAGGGCGAGCAGACATATGCATAAGCAGTTAAATCTCAATTTTCATACCTCTGGCCGGGCATATATTCGGGATATTATTTAGACTTGAGGCTCTCATAAGACTCATCTGAATCCCCTGGAAGCCCCAATTGAATCTTAAATGGAGGTCTCAATTTGATATCTCAATAGCATATCTCAATGCTCCATCCGTTCAGCCGGCCCTCATCGGGGCTGGCCATGTCAACGATCTTGAGCGTCCACTCTCCCCGGAGATGCTGGCCGAGGAAAGCAGCCAGTGAGGCTTTGCGCAGAGAATCGTATGTCCTGTGCAGGTCCCTTTGGCCGATGCCGGTGCGATTGTGCAATGTCGCCCTTTTGCCCTGGGGAGAGAATAGCTCAATTTTCAGATTGGATACGTTGCGGTGGCTTATGTCCACCTCTACCCGCAGGCGCTTTGCCCTGCCTTCCGGATCGATGGAGATGGCGCTGGAAAGCCCCTGGGGGCTATTGTCCGGGATGACGCCGCCCGAAGCCGACGATCCTCTGACCCTGGCCTCGCCCGGCCCCTCGCCGGCCAGGAAGGAGATGATCCGGCCCGGCTCGCTGATATCCGATATGATCAGCCCTGAGTCTGAGCCGTCCCAGAGCAGAGACGAGGGCTTTGTGGCATGGCTTAAGGCAACTCCCACCGCCTTCGCGAAGAGGTCACCCTTGCCGCCCAGGTCGCGATTGGTCTCCAGGTCGAAGCTGCCGTCTGCCTGGAGCAGGCCGCATTGATAATGGCTGGTGGCGCTGCCTCCCTGCCACTCATTGGAGCCCAGGGTATCGCAGTGATAGACGGCCATCCCAGCCGCCGGGAGGCAGGCGTCCAGGTCGAGAGCGGAGCGGTTCTCCACAAGGAAGTACTCGTTGATCTTATCCGTCTCATAGACCAAGACTGCGGAGTAATCCCCGTGGTCCGCCTCATAGCGTCCCGGATGGTTGAGGAGGACCCTTCTGTCGCACCATCCCACCAGGTCCCGCAGAAAAGCGCATACCGGAGAAGGCGTCCTGCCCTCATCATTGTGGTTTCCGGCGCTCATCAGACAGAAGCAGCCCAGGCCCGCGCTCTTCTCAAAGTCTCCGTCGCGATTGCCGTAGTCATAGAGGTCCGGCCAGCGGCAGAGCATATGGCCGCTCTCGTGGCAGAATGTGCCAATGGTCAGGTCTTGGCCGCTCCTGCCCAGGCTGGAGAGCATATAAAAGTATGTGGAGATGTCCCCGTAGGAGAGTTCCAGAAAATGGTTATGGGGCCAGAGCTCTCCCTGGTACTGGGTCTGGCCAGCGTAGAGAAAGCTCAGGGCATCGACGATCCCCTCTTTTTCGGAGTCGAATCTGTGCAGATCGAGTCCACCTTTGACCGCCAGGTCCATGGCCTCCTTGACCAGCAGCTTTTCGGTGTAGTACTGGCGGCTTTTGCTGAGGGTCACAGGTCCTGCCACATGATTGCTGTAGTCGAGCTTTCCTGCCGACATCAGGCGGAAGTACTCCCGCACCGAGCAGAAGTTGCCGTTCTCGTGATAGTCCTCGCTGTTGAGAAGAGCCTCCACCTCTTTGGCCGTGACCTCGCTCTTCACATCTTTGAAGTCCACCATGACGGTCAGCCCCAGGACCTCTCCCTCGGCCAGCCTGCGCCCCTCCAAAAGGCCTTTGACTGCACCGAAGGTCTTGAGGCTGGCACTGGGCAGAAATGCCGAGGCCTGGGGAGTCATCCTGGCATAGCGAGCATTGAACTTGCGGTTTCTCACTGCTTCCGACTCTCTCAGATGGCGGCGCAATTCGGGGGGCGGGCTCTTGGAGATGTCAATTCCGCTGGAGACAAATTCGCCGGCGATCAGATGGGCGTAGCAGTACCGGCCCATATCGGAATCGTAGACCACGGTGTAGCCTTCCTGATCTTCATACCGGGCGTAAAATTCATCTCCATGGACTTTAAGCTGAACCTGGTCTCCCCGCTCCTGAGGAAAAGCCAGGTATTCTCCGAAGATGGAACTCATAGATACTTTTCTATTGGATAACTATTTAATGATTTCACTAAAGAAATTATATTTTTCGATTTTGCATCCCTCTCAAACGTCAATAATGGCAACTTCTATTTTTTAAAAAATTATAACAGATCGTCCAATGCATGGAGTTAAAAGTTGACAAATTACAATGTTTTAATTAATAATATATTATTCTTTATATCCCAGTTCCCTGGCCCTGGATAAAGCAGCATCAGACTGTTCTTGTTCACCTATCTTGCGCAGCGCCAGGCTCCTGGTAAACCAGGTGAAGGGATTGTCCTTATTTATTTCCAGGGATTTATCGCAGCATCTTATAGCCAGATTATGCATTCCCAAAGCGTACAGTATATCCGCTTTGGCTGCCCAGGCCTCCCAGTTATTCGGGTCCTTTTGCAGCTCTTTTCCTATCGAGGCTAACATCATCTCTGCCTCGGACAGATCCATATGACCACTCCTTGCGATATGCCCTATGCAGCCGCGAAATCGTCGTGCTGCGCAATGCCCAGGCATCTCCCTGGAAAAAAAATTGCCGGGCATAATGACATTCTGCTCATTCCTAACCCGTATAACTGTCAGTGAATTCTTACTATTAAATGTTTCCTCCCGAACGGTTGTCGTTCGGTTAAAACAGAATGGAATGGAAACGGGAAGACAGATTGAGGGACCTCGGAGACCGTGCATCAGGCGCTTTGATTAATACCGTTTCACCTCTTTGCGCGACGTATCAGTAAGCTCCGCAAGCCAGCCGCACACGTCAATTCATGGCCTCTTTTAAGGCTGCCTCATACTTTGCCGCCAGGGTGCGCCAGTCGTATCTCTCTGCCAGCCTCCTGTTCTTCTCAGCGCTCTCGACGCCGCTATTTTGCCTGGAAAGTATGCTCTCCACCTGGCGGACAAAGCTCTCCTCATCATCATAATAGTATAGCCCGTCTCCCAGCACCCTCTCCAGGGCAACCATCCGGCTGGAGAGCACGGGCCGGCCGCAGGCCAGATAATTGAAGACCTTTCCGCCGATGGTAAGCTCATTCTTCTTCATCATCTTCAGCGGGTTGAGGCCGATATCCATAGCGCTGATGTAAGGGGAGAGCTTTTCATAAGGCACGGCTCCCGTGAAGACAATCCTCTCCAGGACGCCCAGGTCTTTCGCCATATTTTTGATCTCGTCTCCATAGTCTGTAAAAAGCCCAGGCCCCACAACCAGAAGGGTGGCATCGATTCTGGGCAGAGCCGAGACAACCGTCTCCAGGTCCACCCAATGCTCCAGAGATCCCACATATCCCAGAACCGTACCCTTGAGGCCAAGAGAGCGTTTGGCCTCCTCCTTCGGCATAGGCCGGAGCAGGCCGGTGTCTACCCCATTGACGATCACTGTGACGTCCTTCTGCCCCACGCCGTTTAAAAACTCGGATAGCTCATGGGTTATGGTGATGGCGGAGCGGGCATGTCTGAGATTGAATTTGGTGATGAGGCTGACGGCATACTTGACGATCTCTCCTAGAGCAGACCCCGGATAGTAAACAGATGCCGACTCCTCCAGGTGATCCAGGTAATCGAAGACAATGGGCGCTCCTGCGAAGTTGGCGGCAAATGAAGGCAGGATGTTGGAGGAGAGGATGACATCGATCTTCAAATCCCTGACTATGCGGCGGATCTTATAGAGCTGATAGGGGAAATTCAGGATGTAATAGAGAGAAGGGTCCTTCGCCCCCACCCAGCTTGCCGGCACCAGTCGGCATTTCGTCTCCCTGGGAGGCAGGCCTGAAAACCTCTTCAAGGAAAAGTGCAGCACGTATACCTCGTGCTCTTTGGCCAGGATATCGAATATGAAATTGAGCCGATTGGGAACAGGATGCCGGATCCAGTCCGTAGTGGGGATCACCAGTATCTTCATTGCCCCCTCCATCTTGACTTGCATTGCCTCTTTGTTTTGCCTTGCATTGCTTCTCTCCGTCCAGCCCTGGCCTTTTAATTGCTCGGTATAAAAATTGCTCCTATAAAAGCCTGGGGTCGTTATGATCTATTCATATTTTTTATGATTTGTCTACCGAAAAGGTATAAAGCTAGTAGTGCTCCAAGTATCCCTTCGAGAAATCCTGGCTGTGATAGATTTGAAGGGAGTCATATTGGCGGCGGGAGAGGGCCGCAGATGCAGGCCACTTACCCAGACCAGATCCAAGGTCATGCTTCCCGTGGGCAATCGCCCTTTCATGGAGCATGTCATCAGAGCTCTGGCGGCAAACGGCATTCGGGATCTTTACATCGTGGTGGGCTATCAGAAGGAGAGGGTCATGGACTACTTCGAGGACGGCCTTGATTTCGGCGTAAAGATCACCTACCTCGAACAGAACGAACTTTTGGGCACGGCACATGCCCTGAGAAAAGCAGAGCCCTACGTTGATGAATCCTTCCTGGTGGTCAACGGCGACAATCTCATTGATGCCCGGTCGGTCGGGGAGTTGATATCTGCGCGGGGAGACAATGTGATCCTCGCTGCCCTGAGGAGACATACGGGAGACTATGGCGTCCTGCTGGTCGAGCAGGAGCGGGTGAAGTCCATAATCGAAAAGCCGGGCAGGCCGTGCTCAGGAATTCTCAATACCGGTGCCTACAAGTTCAGCCCATCCATATTTGATGACCTGCGCAGCACTCCCATCTCCGAGCGCGGATCGTATGAACTGACCGAGACCATCTCCCAGATGATTAAGGATGGAAAGGAGATCGTGCCCCAGATCTGCAAGGGAATCTGGGCTGATGCCATATTTGCCTGGGACCTGCTCAATGCCAACAGCCTGGCCCTGAACATGCTGGATATGAAAATCTCCGGCGAGGTGGAGGAGGGCGTCAGCATCAAAGGCCCGGTGGAGGTGGGCGAGGGAAGCATCATTCGCAGCGGATCCTATCTGGTGGGTCCCATCTCCATAGGCGAGGACTGCGATATAGGGCCTGGTGCCGTCATCCTGCCCACGACATCCATCGGCGACAGCTCGAAGATCGGCCCTCATGCCGAGATTCGAAACAGCATAATCATGAGTGATGCCCGGATCGGCTCGGCTGCCATAGTATCCGACTGCGTGGTCGGCGCCAGTACCATTCTCTCCGATCAACTGGCGGTGGAGAGCGGGCCGTGTGTGGTCGAGGTGGAGGAGGCCTTCGAGAGGGCCGAATTCGGAGCCATATTTGCCGATGACGTGACCGTTGGCGCCAGGGCTTTCGCCGGTGCCGGGACGGTGGTGGGCACGGGAGCGCGCATAGGCTCAGGCTCGCGCATTCGCGGTGAAATCGAGCGGGAGAGCAGGGTGGTCTGTTGATGTGCGGAATTGTGGCATATGTGGGCGACCGGCAAGCAGGGCCGATACTCTTTGATACTTTGAAGCGGCTGGAGTACCGGGGTTACGATTCTGCTGGAGTGGCTTTAAAATCGAAGGGCACGATCGAGGTCCTCAAATCGGCCGGCCGCATAGCCGATCTGGAGAAGGTCTACCTGGGCCTGGGCAGTCCCGGCGAGAGCATGGGCATAGGCCATACCCGCTGGGCCACACATGGCCGGCCCAGCGACAGAAACGCTCATCCCCATACCTCCGGTGAGATCGCCATTGTTCATAACGGCATCATCGAGAATTATCTGGACCTGAGGGATCTGCTCACGGAGATGGGCTATGAATTCTCCTCCGAGACGGACAGCGAGGTCTTAGCTCATCTCATTCACTTCTACTTCAAAGGCGATCTCTTTGCCGCCGTCTGCAAGGCTCTCGATCATGTGGAGGGCTCCTACGCCGTGGCCGTGCTGGCCTCCAGCTCCCCTTACCTGGTCTGTGCCAGGAAGGACAGCCCTCTGGTGTTGGGCAAGGGAGATGGAGCGGTCTACGTGGCCTCCGATGTACCGGCTCTGCTGCCTTACACCAAAGAGGTCATTCGCATGAGGGATGGGGAGATGGCCCGGATATATGCGGACCGGGTGGAGATATCCGATCGGCAGGGAAACCAGCGGGAGGCGGATATCGAGAGAATAAACTGGGATGCCGACGCGGCGGAGAAGGGTGGCTACACCCATTTCATGCTCAAAGAGATTCATGAGCAGCCCCGGGCCATTCGCGAGACGGTTGCCGGCCGGATATCCGAGATCGATGGAGACGTCCGGCTGAAGCTGGGCATAAGCGATGAGGAGATAAAATCCCTGGAGCGGGTGGCCATCATCGCCTGCGGCACATCCTATCATGCCGGGCTGCTCGCCAAGAACCTGTTCATCCGCGCCGCCGGGCTGCCGGTGGATGTGGAGGTGGCCTCCGAGTTTCTCAACCTCTCGGTGAGGCCCAAGACCCTGCTGCTGGGCATCACCCAGTCGGGTGAGACGGCGGACACCCTCATGGCCCTCAAGAAGGCCAAGACCTGTGGGGGCCGGAGCCTGGCCATCACCAATGTGGTGGGCTCGACGGTCACCGAGCTGGTGGACGGTACCGTCTATACCCGCTGCGGCCCGGAGATCGGGGTGGCCGCCACCAAGACATTCACCTCTCAGCTTGTGGCCGTCATTCTGCTGGCCATTCGCCTGGGAAGGGCGCGCGGCCATCTCAGACCGGATCAGGCCCGAAAGATGCTCATCGAGCTGTCCAAGCTGCCCGGCCTGGTGCAGAGGGTGCTGGAGAAGAGGGAGGCGGTGCGGGAGATAGCCGAGGCCTTTGCCGAAGCAACCTGCTACTTCTTCATAGGCAGAGACTACCTCTATCCCATCTCTTTAGAAGGCGCTCTGAAGATGAAGGAGATCGCCTACATCCCCTCCGAGGGCTATGCCGGAGGAGAGCTAAAGCACGGGCCGCTGGCCCTGATCACCGAAAAGACGCCCGTGGTGGCTTTAGCCACCTGCGGCAAGAAGATTCAGTCCAACATCAAAGAGGTGCGGGCGCGGGGCGCAGAGGTGATCGCCCTGGCCACGGAGGGAGACCCGGACATCGGCAAGGTGGCCAGCCACGTGATTGAACTGCCGGAGACCCGCCCCATCTACTCTGCTGTGCTCTGCACTGTGGTGGTACAGCTTCTCTCCTACTACACAGCCAATAAACTGGGCCTGCCCATAGACAAGCCCCGTAACCTCGCCAAGTGCGTGACTGTGGAGTAGTATTTTATCTTTTCTTCTCAATGCAAAACTTCTTCATATACTTTTTTTATGGCATCCCGGTTATTATCCCAGAACCTGTAGTCGCTCTCCAGCAAGGGCTGTGGCCTGTCGTCGAGGTGCTTGATGATGGTCTCTTCCAGCTCTTCGCTTGGCACTATCATCAGGTTCTTTCTCGGCTCCTCCTGCACCACTCCTGAGGCGATTACCAGCTTTCCCATGTTCAGGTACTCGTTGAGCTTCCAGACGCTTCTGTCTGTGGAATAGGGAGTGATCACGCTCTCCTCTCTGGGGATCAGGCATATCCCGGCGGCCTTTACCAGGCGGGCTACATTTTCATGGGACTGCCAGCCAAGGGCTTTGACATTGGCCGGCTTATTTCGAAGCAGCCACCGGGAGAAGGGTCCATCCCCCACAATCCAGAACTCCCGGTCGGGTATGGCCGAGGCCACTGAGAGAAGCTTGCCGATTCCCTCCTGGGTGCAGACTCTGCCTATGAATATGACGGGGGCCTGCTCTCCTGGGGAAAGTGTGGCCGGCGAGCTCACATCCTCTGCATCTCCCGCCTGGGAGAATGATCTCTCCGGGTAGTTGGGTATGATGTGCGGCTCTCTGTTGGGGGCGAAGCCCCTGGCTTTCTCCGCCAGGGGTCTGTTGACTGAGGTGATGATATCCGCTGACCTGGCCAGCTCTCTTTCAAATCTCTCCCCAAATGCCCTTGCCGCTGCTCCAAAGGTCTGGGACAGCTCCAGCCCCCAGGGGGAGCGGTAGTCGTAGATCAGCTTGCCGAAGCCCTCGCCTCTCAGGCGGGAGATGTTATGGTAGATGATATCCGGCACATTGAATATGTGCACGATATCCGGCTTCTCCCTGAGGACGGCCTCTTTGGCCTGGCGGGCGATGCTGATCCAGTTGCGGCTGGAGAACTTGGGCACAATGGCCTCTATTCCCAGGCCCTTCAATGTGCCCTGGAACCTCAGAAGCCTGATGGTCTTGTCCGGCTGG